>Ga0208302_100023_pt1 | contig 75353 bp, 66 predicted proteins | sample 29_taG_FD_184103 | JGI IMG/M metagenome (GOLD analysis project Ga0208302, IMG submission 184103) | Marine viral communities from Cariaco Basin, Caribbean Sea - 29_WHOI_OMZ (SPAdes) (version 2) | ecosystem: Environmental > Aquatic > Marine > Oceanic | place: Caribbean Sea: Cariaco Basin... | reverse complement strand
GCCTAGTAGGCAAAGACAATGCGCATGTGGTGCATAATTTGGATGATGCTTTAACGCAAGCTGCCAGTCTCGCCCATGGTGCTCACTTAGATACGATTTGGGTCATCGGCGGCGAGCGGGTATTTCGGAATGCCTTTATGTACACCGATCGTATTGAGCTGACACACGTCGATACCGAGATCCCTGACGGCGAGGCGTTTTATCCTGAATTGCCGAGCGACTTTGCAGTCGTAGAAGCGTCTGAGTCGATGCATGATGAAAAAAGCGGATTGGATTTTAAGTTCGTGACTTATAGAAAAAAAGCCACTGAGTAATAGAAGCTATTTTACGAAAAATGTTAAAAAATTGGGGCTGCCTTAGAATCATTTAAGGCAGCCCCATTTTTTATTGCCATAAGTCCGAATTTAGCAAATATCAATCGTCCTACTCATGCAGCACTTTATAAATGGTCTTGGCCAATACTGGACCGATGCCCTGTACACCCGACAGCTCTTGCTGCGAAGCCCCTAGCAGTTGCTGCATCCCGCCAAAGTGGTTGAGCAAGTCGCGGCGGCGCTTTTCTCCCAGCCCCGGTATCACCTCCAGCACCGACGACGAACGGCGCTTATCGCGCTTTTTACGGTGCGCTGTGATGGCAAAACGATGCGCTTCATCGCGAATATGCATCAATAAATGCAGCGCCTTGCTGTCCATGGGCAGATCCAGCGGCTCATGATCGATAAAATGTAATACTTCTAAACCCGCCTTGCGCCCTTCTCCTTTTGCCACACTCACAAGCAGCGTGTCATTTAAAATACCCAGCTCAGTCAGCACTTCTTTGGCGATATTAAGCTGACCTTTCCCGCCATCAATCAGCAACAGATCAGGCAGTGGCTGTTTTTTATAGCGCCGCGTCAGCACTTGCTGCATCGCCGCATAATCGTCACCGCCTTGGATATCATGAATCGCATACTGACGGTAATCGCGGCGGCGCGAGCCTCCTTGATCGAACACCACACAGCTACCGATGGTCGCCTCGCCCATGGTGTGCGAGATATCAAAGCACTCGATACGGTCTATGGCGCGATCAGTGACATCAGCCAGTACGTCCTTTAGCGCACCAAAGCGCGCATGCAGCTCTAGATAGTCGCCCAGTTTGGTTTTCAGTGCATTGTTGGTATTCAGTTTGGCCAAGTCCAGCCACTCTGAGCGGTGCTCGCGCACATTGGTTTTGATGACGACTTTGCTCTCAAAGTGGGTGGCCAATGCTTCGCTGATTGCTTGTTGGTCAGGTAGCGCATGACTGAGAATAATCTCACTTGGCAAGTCGTCGGTCACCTGAAAATAAAACGAGGTAATAAAGGCGGACAAATTATCCGCGAGCGACTCACTGCTATCGACATCAGGGAAGTAGTTTTTGCCACCGAGTACGCGGCCGCCGCGCACCGTCAGCACATTGACACAAGTCATGCCTGCCTGACTGGCAATCGCGATCACATCGGCCTCGCCTTGTACCGTATAGACGGCCTGCCGCGCTTGTACTTCGCGCAGCATAGAGAGCTGATCCCGATAAAAGACTGCTTTTTCAAAATCCAACGCTTCAGCAGCACCTTCCATCTTTTCAATTAGCGCACTGTGTATGTCACTTGAGTCGCCTTTGAGAAAACGAATGGTGTTATTCACATCTTCTGCATATTCTTCTGGCGACACCAAGCCCATACAGGGCGCACGGCAACGCTTAATTTGATACTCAAGGCACGGACGCTTACGCTGCTTAAAAAACGTATTGGTACACTGGCGCATCTGAAACATCTTTTGCATGAGCACCAAGGTTTCTTTGGCCGCATGAGCAGAAGGAAAAGGCCCAAAAAACCGACCTTTTTGGTGATTGCCTTTGCCGCGGCCATAAGCCAATCTTGGATAAGGCTTATCCGCTGAGATAAACACATACAGATAAGACTTATCATCACGCAGTAGGACGTTATAAGGGGGACGGTACTCTTTAATCAGGTTTTGCTCAAGCAGCAATGCCTCGGTCTCACTACGGGTAATGATGGTCTCGATATCGTGAATCCGTGCCACCAGTGCCCGCGTCTTTGGATGGTCAATGGTCTTAGCGAAGTAGCTATTGACACGACTTTTCAACGATTTTGCCTTGCCCACGTAGAGAATATCACCGTTTTTACCCAGCATTTTATAGACGCCTGGCAAGTTTGGCAGGCGCTGAATTAGATGTTTGAGGCGGGCTTTTTTATCATCGACGGGACTCGACTCTGAGACATTAACCATAAAATTTATTGCTCTTAAGACACTGATATACAGCTATTTATGGGGCGCCAGCCTACGTTTTACAAGCCATCAAACTTATCCGCTTACACACAAAAAAACCAGCACGAGGCTGGCTTTTCTGTTTTTGTGGTAGGCAAAATTTCTAATGACGGAAGTTTGCCATTAATGCTGGAATACCTGGCAACATACCGACGATAGCCATCACGCCAGTCAGTACCACGAACATAATACCTGGTACGATCCATCGGCTCATTTTAGTCAAATTAGCACTGCGCTCTTTTGAGCCAATCAAGCCCAAATTATCAAGCAATAGCGTGAGTGACCAACCAAAGGCTGGGTTCACTAAGGCAGAAGCAAACACCACAATAGCAGCAGACTGCGTGGTTTTACCTTCGCGCGTCATCTCCATGCCAGCCTCTAAGAGTGGGATGAAAACCCCAACGATCAATGCCACGCACATCACGGGTTGCCAGATGGCCAAATCCATCGGATAGCCCCAGATAGCAGCGATCACACAAAACAGTCCTGTGAGTACCGCACCCGCTGGAATCGGGCGTTTGGCAATCGCAGCTGGTACGATATACGTACCCCATGATGACGCAAAGTTTGCGCCGCCAAGGATAGAGCCTGCGACCTGACGGATAGAGGCACTGGTCATCGTGTCATCGATGTCCATGAGCACTTTTTCAGTACGCTTAGGGTAGCTGATTTTTTGGAATACCTGATGACCCAAAAAATCCGGCGACCACATAGCGACGGCCAATACCGCAAACGGCAATACCACCACAAAGCTTTCAATCGTCGGTAAGCCTAGCATCCAACCTGTATTCTCACCCCACCAATACATTGGGTTCATATGCGGTAGACCTGGTGCCGTTTTGAACGCAAAAGGTGCGCCCAATGCAAAAGCAAGACCGCCACCTAACACGCAACTGAGCGGAACCGCAAGCCAGCGCTTTTGCCAATGCTCAAGCAATGCATATAGCAGGATAGTCGCTAGAATAATAAAGAAAGCAATGTGCGACATACCAATCCCTTCTGCCCAAGCAAAAAGGTTCTTAACCTGTGACGTCGTACCGATAAACCCTAAGTAAATTAAGAGACCACCGCATACGCCTTTACTGGTTAAATTGGCCAGTAAGCTTCCTCCTTTACTAATAGCAAGCAGCAGGCCAAAAGCCCCAATGAGTAGGCCAAAAGCCATTGGATGCCCACCTGCAGCAACGACAATGGGAATCAATGGAATAAGTGGCCCATGAGTACCAGCGAGGTTGGCTGTCGGTAGCAGAAATCCAGAAAATAAGATAATAAAGAAAGCGACAATTAACAGCTCATAACGAACGTTTTCTAAAACAAACGCATCACCTAAGCCGAGTGGTCCTGCAAAAGTTGCTGCAATAGCGCCTACCATGACCACTTTACCGATGGTCGCTGCCATCGCTGGGATAGTATCTTCATACTCAAAACGATAATCACGAAATGGTAAATTGGGACGCCAGCGCTTGGGCTGCATGATTTGTAGTTCATGATTTAGATAGGCGTCACGACTCTCAAAGCTTGAGCTGGGCTTGTGTAGATCAAGGTAGCTGCCTTGTGACTCGCTGTCGTAATTGGATGGATTTGATGGTGGCGGATTAGACCCTGAGGTAGGGATCTGAGTGTTACTCATCACATTTCCTTATGTCGACTGAGGCTTCGATGGACGGGCAGTGCACTGATGTGACTTGATAAAATCACAGGGCAGTACAAACTGCAGGCTATTGTATGTCACAGGACAGTGAAATGCGAGCGCGGAACCATGTAAAGATACTATGCGTCTCGGTTTAATTGATAACTTAAAGTTTTAAATTATAATTTTTGCAAACTTATCAATCATTTATCTTAGAAAAACAACCACAGATTGCTTAGCGATGACCGTGCTCAGGGCGACATGCTGCCTCATATATTCATCATTTATCTTATTTATAATGAGGCATACTTATGCTTTAAACCTAGCGGTAAAGACGATTTTTACTTATGATAAATAGCTTTCACGCTAGATACCCTGCAACAGGTGTCAGCCATTTGACTTAATAATTAAAAATCGAAAAGAAGTAACAGGATTCCTTTATGAGCTTACTACCCACCAACCTTGAGACCTTAAAGCGTCGCGCCAAACAAAGCATCATGCCATTGTTGACACCGCATTTACTCAAACTGCGTATCAACACCTACGCGCCTTACGTCGGAGCTGGCATCAAAATCGAGCATATCAGCCTCGATCAAGGTTTATGTGTGGTCAGTATGGGTTTGAATAGCTTAAATAAAAACATCGTCGGCACCCAGTTCGGTGGCAGCCTCTACTCTATGGTCGATCCGTTTTATATGCTCATGCTGATGCATCAATTGGGCAGTCATTATGTGGTATGGGACAAAAGCTCACATATCGACTTTGTCGCGCCAGGCCATAGCAAAGTCACCGCAAGGATGAAGATACCGAGCGCTGAAATTATTACCATTCAAGAGCTGGCCAAAGATGGAGGGGCGGTATTTCGCGACTACAGTGTCGATATCGTCGATGAGCAGCAAAAAGTTGTGGCCACTGTCACCAAGACACTGTATATCCGTTTGCGTAAGCACAGCAAATCAAAGGATCAAAGCATACGCATCGACACCGCTGATAGCGCCTAACCTCATGCATCTGCATTCATAGGCACACATGTATTTTCGCCCATACAAAAACCCCAATCCAGCTATCGCATAGATTGGGGTTTTGTCTTTTTGGTATGGCCCGCTTATTTATAAATAAACCTATGAATAAGGGCTGGTATCTATGCTCGTCCGAGCCTTTGCTGGCGGTGATAATCACAGACTAACAAAGACTCAGAGCAGCGCTTAGATACTTATGATCACGTATGTGCTCACGTAACTTGTGCTTAGATACCTGGCGCTGTTTCAACCGCATCAGGAACACCAGCGTCAGTTTTTTTCTGAGCTGTTGGACGAGCACCAAGCTTTTCGCGGATACGTGCTGATTTACCAGAGCGCTCACGCAAGTAGTATAGTTTCGCACGACGAACCGCACCACGGCGTTTCACTTCGATGCTATCGATCAGTGGTGAATGCAACTGGAATGCACGCTCAACACCGACGCCGCTTGAGATTTTACGTACGGTAAATGCTGAGTTTAAACCGCGGTTACGCTTAGCGATGACCACACCTTCAAAAGCCTGTAGACGCTCACGCTCACCTTCACGTACTTTTACTTGTACGACAATGGTATCACCGGGTGCAAAGCTTGGGTGTTCACGCAATTGAGCGTTTTCGATGACCTGAACCAATGGATGCTTGTTGCTCATGAGAGTTATCTCCTCACATTAGATAATAGAGGCTTCACGCATATCACCTGTTTGTAATAATGAATTGCATCTTATTATGAAAAGACGCAACGTAAATGGGTTATAACCAACGGCCACAATATGATGACTCGTTTTATTGTTGCTCAAAATTTTATTGTTTAACTGTTTATCAAATTTAAAAACGATAAAACGAAAGGTTAACCCCTATTTTTATCTGTTTTTGCCAGTGCCTTTAGCCACTTCGCTTGCTCTGCCGTTGGGGTAAACGCCTGCCATAAGTCTGGCCGACGCGCTTGCGTGCGACTGACTTGCTGAGCAAAACGCCACTTAGCAATATTGGCATGATGACCTGAGAGTAATACCTCAGGGACGCTCATACCTGCAAACTCATGCGGCTTGGTATAATGCGGACAATCAAGCAAACCATCGACAAAGGAGTCTTGCTCAGCGGACTGATCATCGCCCATGATATCAGGCAAACGACGTATCACACTATCCATCAATACCATGGCAGGCAGCTCACCGCCTGTCAGCACATAATCCCCCAATGACACTTCCCTATCGACATATCGTGATAGTAAGCGCTCATCAATACCCTCGTAACGACCGCACAATATAATCATGCCATCGTACTCAGCCATGCTGACCACACTACTCTCACTGAGCGTCTGTCCTTGTGGCGACATATAAATCACCGGACAGTGCTCACTATCGACACGGCAGCCGTGCTGACTCGCTCGCAAGCGCGCATCCTCTATGGCTTTTGATAATGGCTCGGCCATCATCACCATGCCAGGACCGCCACCATACGGGCGCTCATCAATACGGCGGTAGTTATCGGTTGTATAATCACGTGGATTAATGCACTCAATCGTCACATGCTCTCCAGCGACTGCCCTTCCTGTGATACCAAAATCACGAATCGTGGCAAACATCTCAGGAAAAATACTAATGACGGCAAAATACATCTGATATCTACTTAATTGACGCAGTGATCATACTGGCGCTAACGCCAAAAAATTGTCTTACTCATACTATTACTGGTTATTAGCTACTTGATTAATAGATATTTAACTAATATCTATTTAACTAATAGTCACTTGGCCATGCCACCAGCACCGTTTTTTCAGTCATATCGACCTCAATGACGGTTTGTTTGTGCCATGGAATCAGGCGCTCTTCACCATCCAAGCTGTCTGAGTTTGCTTTTACGCGCATGATGTCATGCGCGCCAGTTTCAAACATTTCGGTGATATCGCCCAGATACTCTTCTTGCTCATTTATCACGCGCAAGTCGATCAAGTCTGACCAATAATATTCATCCTCAGCCGTTTCTGGCAAGACGTCTTGCTCGACCCAAACGGTCACACCGTTCATCGTCTCCGCAACATTGCGATCAGGTACCTGCTCAAACTGAGCAACGATCCCTGCGCCTTGTTGACGCCATGCTTTCACCGTCAAAGGCTTCATACCAGTGGCAGTTTTCATCCACCACGGCTGCATGTCAAATATCGCCGTCCGATCCTCTGTATCACTAAATACCCACAGCCAGCCTTTAATACCATAAGGCTTTTTAAGCTGACCGATTTTCATAAGGGTACTAGCGTCTGGAGCAGATGACATAACGGCTAACCTAGTAATGACTAACAAACAGTAAGTAAAACAATCACGATTAAAGCAACGATCATTGAAAACTGCGTTAAAAGCGATAAACAGTTAATGGCGCACCCTGGTCAGACCAGTTACGCTATGTGTTTTCAAGTCTATTGAGACTGCCATAGTCAAACTATAGGCACCTCAGCGACCAACAAACTTAAGCAGTGGCTTCAGTTTGAGCGGCAGACTTGCTATAAGCTTTTGCTAATGAAGCAACGCGATCTGAAGGCTGGGCACCTTTAGCGATCCACGCATTGTACGCTTCCATGTTTAGGCGTACTGCTTCTTCAGACTCTTTAGCGAGTGGGTTAAAAAAGCCGATGTTTTCAATATAGCGACCGTCACGCGCGCGGCGTTGATCAGCAACAACTACTTGATAAAATGGGCGTTTTTTGGCACCGCCCCGTGCTAAACGAATAACAACCATGTGAATTCTCTCTTTCGCAGGTATACCAAAAAGGGCATAATTATATCACAGTCTTGATTTATTGAAAACATAAACTGTGCTTATTTAATTATTTATTAACAATAGCTTAAATGGCTATCGATGTAAAATCCTTCTAGGATTTGCATATGGCAGTCCTCTGCTATTGCGCCGTTATTTTTGGTGGATGACATCCTTTCTAGACCAAATAACGCTATACTTTATAACGCCTCATGTAACCTACTGGATTGTTATGACTCCATCAAATTTACCAACCCGTCGCAAAGGCTGGCTTGCACGCTCTTACTCCAACACTTGGCTGACGACTTTGATGGTCGCCTTTATCGTGCTGATCAGTGTCAGTTTATCGATTTTGTTTTTTTGGCGCAGTCTGTATTTGCCAGAGCTCAAAAATCATGCGCGTTATTTGACCAGCGAGCTAAAGCTGATGAATAGCGCCAATAAAGACTGGCAAGCGCGTCCTGAGGTACGCCAGTGGATTTATCGGCACTCACATGTGGTGGTGGTGGATAATCCAAGCGACTTTCCGGAAGTAGCTGATAAAGCCTTTGTCGGTATCTTTACCAACGTGTTGCAGCGAGAGATTGGCGCTCAATTAGGGCGACCTGTTGAGGTGTATTTTAAATTTAAGCCCACGCCGCAATTATGGGTACAAGACAGCCGTGACGACAGTTTTTGGATTCGTGAGCCTGTGGTGTATTACTCACAGTATAGCCCAAGTCTGCTGGTGTTATTTTTGATTGGTTTGCCTATCTTGTCTTTGCTCACCATTATTTTACTGGCGCGGCAATTAAACCGCCCGCTGCGCTATCTGCAGCGCGCCGCGACCAATTATATTCGTCTTGGTCACGCCACCACCCTGCCCACCCAAAAAGGCCCAACAGAGATACGTCAGGTCAATATGGCCTTTAATCGCCTATTTACCACGCTCAGCCAAGCGCAAAAAGAGCGTACCATCATGCTTGCCGGTATCTCACATGATTTGCGGACGCCGCTGACCCGAATGCGGTTGACCGCTGAGATGCTGCCGGATGATTTTTTTCGTGAAGGGCTGATTTATGATATTGAAGATATGGATGCGATTTTGGAGCAGTTTATCTCGTTTATGAAAGATGGCTCCGATGAGCCTGTGAGCCTGACCAATCTGGACACCATATTTAATGAAATCATGGTGCAATTTGCGCCAATGGAGTTTATCTATCAATCTGAGTGCCATAAAGTGGTACCCGTCAGGCCGCTTTCTATCAAACGTTTGATTATCAACCTTATAAATAATGCCAATCGCTACGGCAAACCGCCCATTTATCTATCGGCAACCGTCATACCGACCTTTGTCGAAACCGCTGTAGATGAAGAAACCGATGTGGTGACGGAAAACGTAGTAAACCAAGAAGCACAAGAACAATTGGTAATCTGTGTGCGCGATTGCGGCGATGGCGTGGCAGAAGACCAATTAGAGCGAATCATGCAACCATTTGAGCGCGGCGAGACGGCACGTACCACACAAGGCAGTGGTCTAGGCTTAGCCATCGTCAGCCGTATTGCAGGGTTACATCATGGTACGGTTGAGGCCATCAATCACCCTGATGGCGGTTTACAAGTGTGCGTACGTATCCCGCTACTCTCTAAGGTGGCTGGCGATGAAACCTTAGCCGCCGATACGCCCACTACCTCAGAGCCATCTGATGAAAAGCATAGTGCGGATAAGCCGCCTAACCCTTAAAAGTTAGGGTTAGGGGCAGACTCAAGCCGCCCCTTGGTCTTAAATCTCAGTCTTTGCTACCAATCACCGGCGGGATATGCTTAGCACTATTGGTAAAGGCCAGCGGCTGGGTAATCTCCGCTTTGGCCGCCTCTACGGTCTGAGTGCTACTCGGCTGCTGCACAAATAAATAATACCCCAAGGTAATCGCATTTACTATCACCAACCCGCCAAATAAGTATGGCATCCTTTGCCCTCCTCTACTATTGCTCTGCTGATCACTGGCTGTCTTTGCTTATCATTGGTTTTCAATATCACGCTCACTTTTTTCTTGCGTCAACTCATCTGCCGCCAATATCTGTGTCAAGGGCTTAATCGGCCAAGTCATGACAAACCTTGCGCCGCCAAGCTCACGGCTTTCATCTACCTTCATACTGCCGTTAAACCAAAAGGCAATGCGCGAAACGATAGACAGACCAAGTCCATAGCCACCCGATGCACGGGTGCGACTGTCATCCAAGCGCGAAAACGGGATAAACACCTTTTCGCGGTCTTCTTCTGGGATGCCATGACCGTCATCTTCGACACTGACAAAGGCATTGCCCTTTTTGACGCCAGCACTAATGATAATGGTGGTTTCTGCATAGCGTAGAGCGTTGCCAGCCAGGTTCTGAATCACGCGGTGCAAATAGCGACGATCGGCAATTGCGGTCACCTTTGCACTAGGGAGTTTGGTGACTATCTTGATGGGTTTACCTAGCGCGTTGGTTTCGCGCTCGACCTGCTCTAGCAGCGCTCGAAGATTGACAGGCTCTAGATCAAGCTTTGGCGAACCTTCTTCTAGCTTGGCGTACGTCAAAATCTCGTCAATCAAACCATTTAGCGACTCAATATCTTCATCGATATAGTCACGCTGCATAAAGCGCGAGTCCTCATCATCAGTATCGGCCAGCATATCGACGGCAAACCTTATACGGGCAACAGGCGTACGCAGCTCATGCGAGACCGCGCGTGTCAGCTCACGCTGTGACTCAATCAAACGCTTGATATGTGAGGTCATGGCGTTAAATGTCGCTGCCAAACGCGCAATCTCATCTTGGCCAATGACCTGTACTTGGATATCTAGATTGCCTTTACTGACTTCGTTGACGCCCACTTGTATCAGTTGTAGCTTACGCTCAAGCGGAAAAATCAGCGCATACACACCCAAACTAATAAGAAACATACTGATCAAAATCATACTGATGATCAGATTGAGCGGAAACCAGTTAAACAAAGGAATCGGGCCGATCAAGATAGCCATGTCATTGATTTCAGAGGGCACTATCACTCTGATCGCTGAGTTGCTCTTACTACTGTTGGTATCCTGCAAAGATATGACCACCTCATCACGGCGCAAACGCGCTATCTGATCAGAATCCAGATCGAGGGTGTTGACCGCCTGAAACGCAAGCGGAAAAGAAAACTTGTCTTCTAGCTCAGCGAGGCGTGCACGCTTATCCGATAAAGTCATCTGATAAGACAAATCATCTAACAAAAACACAGCAATAGCACGCACTTGCTGTTCGGTCACCTGTGATACCCTCGCGGTCAAGACGCTCTGGCTGTCGGGCAGACGATAATAAACATCTGCATATACCGGCTGATTGTTATAACGAACCACGGTATTGTCATTTTCAAAACGGCGTAGCTCGCTGGCGGTGAAGTCCACTTTATCAATCGGTATGACACTAAATGTCGAGCCAAACAAGCTACTGGCATCTGATAACCAATACGCTCGCTGCTGCTCATTGTCCTGATGCGCAATTCCTTCACTAACCAAATGAAACGCCCCTTTGGCCATGGTTTCTCGATAGGACTGCACCCGCTCTTTATTGATCGTGTCCATCAATAACTGCGCGAACAAGGCCACGCATAAACAAACGATAAGCAGCCCGGCATAAATCCGAACGAAAATACTGTGTTTTAAAGAAGAAACTAATGACATACGTGCCGTGACCAACTTAGTAAATAAAATCCGCTGATAGTACCCAGCATAGTGCTGCTACATTATGATGGCTTAATTAAACCACATAACGCTGTATTTAAGTTTAAAAATTAAAATTTAGCCACAAAAAAACCAGCAAAGGCGCTGGTTTTTTTGTGAGAATGCGAGACAATCTGTCTTCACTCAGATGTGAGCTAATTAGTTGCCTTCTTTAACAAACAGATAACCCTTACTACGGACGGTCTTGATACGCTTAGGGTTTTCTGGATCATCACCGATTTTTGGACGGATACGTGAGATACGCACATCAATGGAGCGGTCTTGACCATCATATTCAATACCGCGCAGGCGCTCAAAGATATCTTCACGCGATAAAATACGACCAGCATTCGATGCAAGTAACCATAATAGGTCATATTCGGCGCTAGTAAAATCTACCAGCTCATCACTAAGCGTGACTGAACGACCACCATTATCGATGACCAACTCACCAAATTCAAGACGCTGTGGCACATCTTCTGATGGCGCGTTTTCTGAGCGACGTAGCAACGCACGAATACGAGCAAGTAGGACGCGGGGCTGCGCCGGTTTGGCAACATAATCGTCAGCACCCATCTCAAGGCCGAGTACTTGATCCATATCTTCAGTACGGGCGGTCAGCATCAAAATTGGATTCTGGTAATGGGGACGTACTTCACGGCATACTGTCAACCCATCGCTACCAGGAAGCATGACATCAAGCACCACCATATCAGGCTGTTCGTTGACGATACGGCGAATCGCACGATTGCCATCGGTTTCGATGGCGACTTCTAGACCGTTTTTGACCAAGTAGTCTTGGGTCAACATGGCCAGACGCTCATCATCTTCAACAATCAAGATTCGGGGGGTGTTGTCTTCTTCAGTCGTTGTCATTGTTATATCCTCTAATACATCTCATTTAAAAGCAGTAAAAGTAAAAGCGGTAAAATTAATAGCACCATATTGTGGCACGATTGATGTTTGTATAGCTGTTACAACTTGGTAGCACAGTATACTATTAAACGTACGGCTTCCTATACTATAGCCTATAGTCGGTAACAAAACCTATAAACTATAATGATTAAAACTTTAGTTTACGTCCAAAGATTCTACCTTTTTCATGTAAATTAACGGTTTAAAGACTTTTTTAGCGCTTTAATACTAGCATAGATACTGACGCATCACTGTTTACGCATCGCTCAGCACCTATGACAATAGCAATTATGTTTTCAACGCTCACGCAGCATTTACATATTATCGTCTCTAATATAACCAGATATTCTCATTGTCGCCAGTGTCTTTTTATCTCTGTTAATAAAGTCAGCAGCAAACCGCGATATTGATTACTTTTGTCATATGATTTTAGCTGATACCGAATATATGACAGACATAAAAAAACAGCCCATAAAGGACTGTCTTATTGTTACTTGAAGATCCAAGCTAAAAATATCTAACCAAAACTCTGCTTTACGCGCGGTTTTTATATTTACGAATCGTTTGTAGCTGTGCCACAGACTCTGCTAAAGAAGCCAAAGCGGCATTGGTCTGAACCGTATCAGACTGATTGACCAGCATTTGCTCCGCTTTTTTACGCGCTTCGATGATTTTACTTTCATCAAGATTGTGTGCACGCATGGCGGTATCCGCCAGTACGGTGACCATCTTTGGCTGAACTTCTAAAACGCCACCTGAAACATAAATCACTTCTTCTTCACCGTTTGGTGTTTGCACGCGCATCGCACCCGGTTTTAGCAAAGTAATAAGCGGTGTGTGACCTGGCAATACACCAATCTCGCCTTCGGTACCCGTAGCTATTAGCATGCTGATCTCGCCCGAATACAACTCTTCACGAGCACTTACGACGCGACATTGTAACGTTGCCATATTTAACTCCTTACGATCAAAACTCAATCAAAACTGCGATGCGTTATCTACTGGCAAGTAGACAGATAGTAGCCCACTTGCCTTTTAGCAATTGCTAACGCAACTTACGCTGCAGTAGATTTCATTTTTTCTGCTTTGGCCACTACTTCTTCGATGCTACCAGCCATGTAGAACGCTTGCTCTGGTAGGTCATCGTATTCACCAGCGATGATTGCTTTAAAACTGGCAATGGTATCGCGTAGTGGTACATATTTACCAGGCGCACCAGTAAAGACTTCGGCAACGTGGAATGGCTGAGATAAGAAGCGCTGGATCTTACGAGCGCGATAAACAACCAGTTTGTCTTCTTCTGACAACTCGTCCATACCTAGGATGGCGATGATGTCTTTTAGCTCTTTATAGCGCTGCAACACTTCCTGCACACCGCGAGCGACGTTATAGTGCTCTTCACCGATGACTTGTGGATCTAGCTGACGTGAGGTTGAATCTAGTGGATCAACCGCAGGATAGATACCTTGTGAGGCGATGTCACGGCTTAGTACGACTGTCGCATCCAAGTGAGCAAACGTCGTTGCTGGTGATGGATCCGTCAAGTCATCCGCTGGTACATAGACGGCTTGCACTGAGGTGATAGAGCCTGATTGCGTTGAAGTAATACGCTCTTGCAGCAGACCCATCTCTTCAGCGAGTGTTGGCTGATAACCAACCGCTGATGGCATACGACCAAGTAGTGCTGATACTTCCGTACCGGCTAGTGTATAACGGTAGATGTTATCAACAAACAACAGTACGTCACGACCTTTACCAGTGGCAGGATCTTTGGTATCACGGAAGTACTCCGCCATGGTCAGACCCGTCAGTGCAACACGTAAACGGTTACCTGGTGGCTCATTCATCTGGCCATATACCATTGCTACTTTGGACTTACTAAAGTCTTCAGTGTTTACAACGCCAGCTTCCTGCATTTCGTGATAGAAATCATTACCTTCACGAGTACGCTCACCAACACCAGCAAACACGGACAAACCTGAATGTTTCAGAGCGATGTTGTTGATCAGCTCCATCATGTTAACGGTTTTACCAACACCAGCACCACCGAACAGACCAACTTTACCACCTTTAGCAAACGGGCAAAGTAGATCGATAACTTTAATACCCGTCTCTAGCAGCTCAGTGCTGTTTGATTGCTCAGCATAACTTGGTGCTTCACGGTGGATAGACCATTTCTCGTCAGCAGTAACAGGACCTTCTTCATCGATAGGACGACCAAGAACATCCATGATGCGACCTAACGTACCAGTACCAACAGGCACAGAAATCGGTGCACCAGTGTTGGTCACAGGTAAGTTACGCTTTAGGCCTTCAGTTGATCCCATCGCAATAGTACGTACGATACCATCACCTAGCTGTTGCTGCACTTCTAGGGTGGTTTCGGTACCATCTACTTGCAAGGCATCAAAAATTTGAGGAACTTCATTACGGTTGAACTCAACGTCAAGAACCGCGCCAATAATCTGTACAATACGACCGCTACTCATTGCGTTCTCCTTGAACTTCTATATATAGGTGTAGTCAATTATGAAACAGCAGCAGCACCGCCAACGATTTCCGAGATTTCTCGGGTAATCGCCGCTTGACGCAGCTTGTTATAAACCAACTGTAAATCGTTAATAAGGTCACCAGCATTATCTGTTGCCGCTTTCATCGCAACCATACGTGAAGACTGCTCGGAGGCAATGTTTTCCATTACCGCTTGATAAACAATCGACTCGATATAGCGACCAAGCAATTCATCAATCAATGTCTTGATATCAGGCTCGTAGATATAATCCCAGCTAAGTTCTGTCTGTAGACCACTGTCTTCATCATCAAATGACTGCTCTGGTAGAGGCACCAACTGATTAACCGTTGGCTTCTGAGTCATCGCATTGACGAATCGGTTATAGACGACATAAATACGGTCAAGTTTACCGTTACTGTAGTCCTCAAGCATGGCTTGAACCGGTGCATTTAATTGCTCAAACGTTGGTTTGTCACCATAATCGGTCACAGCCGATGTAACATTACCACCAAAGTTTTTGAAGAAGCTGACACCTTTGGCACCGATGACTGCAAACTCAGTTTGTACTGACTGATCTTGATAATCTTGGATACTTTTAGTTAAAGCTTTGAATAAGTTAATATTCAAACCACCCGCTAGGCCACGGTCAGAGGTGATGACAATATAGCCAACCTTATTGACTGGACGCGATACCATATACGGATGTTTGTAGTCTGATGAGGCATGCACCAAATGTGAAATAACCCGGCGCATACTATCAGCATACGGGCGACCCACTTCCATGCGCTCTTGCGCACGGCGCATCTTACTCGCTGCTACCATTTGCATGGCACGAGTGATTTTTTGGGTGCTTTTAATACTGGTGACTTTGGCACGTATCTCTTTTAAGCTTGCCATAATGATTCCAATATAAGAGGGTTAAAAAGCATTGGCGCATGCAACAATCATTTGATATACAACATCACTTTTATAGAATAATATTTTATATCTTGTGGCATAACGCGATCTAATACCGACGGTGGTTAAGACAGTGGCGCTTTTGTCTTAGCAAAAAGCGTATCAGACAACGCGCCACTTTTTAAACGAGCAGTCATCACCAGATCGGCTTAACCCATTAAATTAATAACTGTGATTTTGTTTAAAAGTCTGTACTGCTGACTTTAAACGACCTGCGATATCATCGTTGTAGTTCGCAGTGTCATCAATCTCGCGCATCAATTCACTTTGCTCATCATGCATATAGCGTAAGTAGGCTTCTTCAAAAGCACCAATCTTTTCAACTGGCACATCAGCTAAAAAGCCTTCGTTTGACGCATAGATAACGGCCGCTTGTTCAGAAATTGACATTGGCTGATACTGTTTTTGTTTCATCAGTTCAGTCACGCGCTCACCATGATCAAGCTGTTCACGAGTCGCATCATCAAGATCAGAGGCAAACTGAGCAAATGCTGCCAATTCACGATACTGAGCTAGAGCAGTACGAATACCACCAGAGAGCTTTTTGATGATCTTAGTCTGCGCAGAACCACCAACACGAGATACCGAGATACCAGCGTTGACTGCTGGACGGATACCTGAGGCGAATAAGCTAGACTCTAGGAAGATCTGACCATCAGTGATCGAAATGACGTTAGTTGGTACGAATGCAGATACGTCACCTGCTTGGGTTTCGATGATAGGCAGAGCGGTCAAAGAACCAGTTTTACCTTTCACTTCGCCATTGGTGAATTTTTCTACGTAATCCGCGTTGACGCGTGATGCACGCTCAAGTAAACGTGAGTGTAAGTAGAATACATCACCAGGATAGGCTTCACGACCTGGCGGACGACGTAGCAATAGTGAAATCTGACGATAAGCAACGGCTTGCTTTGATAAATCATCAAATACAATCAGTGCGTCTTCACCGCGATCACGGAAGTACTCACCCATCGTACAGCCTGAATATGGTGCAAGGTACTGTAGTGCTGCTGGCTCTGATGCCGAAGCGACTACAACGGTGGTATATTCTAGCGCACCGGTTTGCTCAAGCTTACGTACGACGTTGGCAATAGTAGAGCGTTTCTGGCCGACTGCGACGTACACACACTTAATACCAGATGCTTTCTGAGCGATGATCGCATCGATGGCCATGGCGGTTTTACCCGTCTGACGGTCACCAATGATAAGCTCACGCTGGCCACGACCGATTGGAATCATGGTATCAACGGCTTTATAACCGGTCATCACTGGCTGATCAACTGATTGACGGTCGATAACGCCTGGAGCGATTTTTTCGACTTTATCTGTCAATTTGGCATCGATAGGGCCTTTGCCATCGATAGGATTACCCAAGGCATCTACAACACGGCCTAGCAGCTCAGGACCTACTGGTACTTCAAGGATACGACCAGTACAATAGGCTTTTTGACCTTCTTGCAGCTGTAGGTAATCACCAAGTACTACCGCGCCGACAGAATCACGCTCTAAGTTAAGCGCCATTCCATAGATTTCGCCTTCAAACTCAATCATTTCGCCGTACATGGCATCTTCAAGACCATGAATCTGCACGATACCGTCAGATACTTTGACAATCGTGCCTTCATTCTTTGCAGTTGCACCCGCATCAAGGTCTTGAATACGCTGCTTAATCAGGTTACTGATTTCCGCTGGATTCAATTGTTGCATTGCCTTGTTTCCTTTAATTTATGATAACCCGCCCACTGACTTAAATGCTCTTACGCTCACGCAGATTTTATTTGGCTGCGCTACTGAGTGGCATTAGGCAGTTAGCTGTGTTTTTAACTGTTGTAACTTGCCGCGCATCGAATCATCAATGATTTTGTCACCGACTTTGATCGTAGCGCCTGCCAATAGACTTGGATCGACCGACTCGTGAATCACCACACTCGCATTTAACGAGGCAGCAAGACGTTTTTGAATCGTTTCACGCTGGGCGTCGGTCAATGGATAGGCAGAGGTCACATATGCGTCAAGCTGCTTTAAGCTTATGGCCTTGTGACGGCGATAATGCTCATAAACTTCAGGAAGCAGCGCCAGACGCTCTTGTTCTGATAACTGTTTAACGAAGTTACTAAGTGCTACTGATACTTTAGGATAGCTGATGTCAGCGCTTGGTTGAGCACCTCGGTTCTTATCTAATAGCTGCTTAAAAGCAGAGTCATTAGAACCCGCTACTTGTGTATCATAAAGATCGACCAAAGCAGCTGACTTATGCTCAGCAGAAACAGCTGGATTGTCCAGCCAAGTACTGAACGATTTGTCATTGACAACGTGGCTGGCAATAAATAAGAAGTCTTCCCACTCATTTACCACACCATTTTCATTGGCATAGTCAAACGCGGCTTTAGCGTACGGTCGTGCTAAGGTTGATAAGTCAGCCATGATATCCTCACAATTACAGCTTCGCCGCCAGTTGGTCTAACATACTGGCATGTTTTTGCTCATCGACTTTGTCTTGCAAAATCTTCTCAGCACCAAGTACAGCCAGTTCAGCAACTTGCGCACGTAATGATTCACGCGCTTGATTGATTTCTTGGTCGATAGATGCTTGTGCTTGTTGGCGAATGCGCTCACCTTCTGCTTGCGCTTGCGCTTTTGCATCTTCGACAAGCTGGTTGGCACTCTTGTTGGCTTGCTCGATTAAAGCCGCGGCTTTGCTTTTTGCAAGCTCAAGCTCCTGCTGGGCATCTTGCTCTGCGGTCGCCAAGTCTGCTTTTGCTTTTTCTGCGGCATTCAAGCCCTCAGCGATTTTACGCTGACGCTCATTAATGGCCCCGATAAGTGGTGGCCACACGAATTTCATGCAAAAAATCACAAATATTGCAAAAGCAATGGCTTGACCGACGAGGGTAAAATTGATATTCACGTGATCACCTCTTTGTTAATGAAAAATCAGTTTCATTGATCATGTTTGGCAGTCAAATCTTGACTATATTGGATAATAAATCTTTGAATACCAAACATTTACAACTGAGCTTTCGGATTAACCTGCTAGAGGGTTAGCGAACAACAATAGCATAGCAATACCAACACCGATCATCGGAATAGCATCCAAAAGACCTGCTACGATGAACATACGAGTTTGCAACTGTGAGCCAAGCTCTGGTTGACGAGCAACGCCTTCTAAGAATTTACCACCTAGAATAGCAAAACCAATACCTGTGCCAAGTGCGCCAAGACCGATAAGTAGCGCTACTGCGATAACTGTGTAACCACCTAATACTGGATCCATTGATGTATCCTCATTTACCTATTGAATGTCTAATTAATGTTCAGTTGATGATGCAAGCGACATATAAACTATCGTCAGCATCATGAATACGAACGCTTGAAGTGTAATAACTAAGATGTGGAAGATAGCCCACGGTACCGATAACGCCCATTGAATCCAAAACGGCATTAGAGCAATCAGTATGAAAATCAATTCCCCAGCATACATGTTACCGAATAAACGCAAACCAAGTGATACAGGTTTGGCTATCAGAGTAACTGCTTCTAGGATGAAGTTGATGGGGATCAAAATCACTTGTACGATTGGGTTTTTGGCACTAAATGGGTGTAGCGTTAGCTCACCAATAAAGCCGCCCACGCCTTTTTCTTTAATGCTGTAAAAGATAATCAGTGCAAAGACAGAGAACGACATGCCAAGCGTGATATTAGGATCAGTCGTTGGAACAATTTTAAAGAAAACATGATGGGGATCATGACCCATAGCAGCGCCAATTTGGCCAGCTAGACCTGGAATGAAATCAACAGGGATCAAATCCATCAAGTTCATCAAGAAGATCCAGACAAAAATAGTCAACGCCAAAGGCGCGATCAATTTTGATGTACCACTATAAGAATCACGAACGTTGTTATCAACAAACTCAACGATCATCTCAACCGCTGCTTGCGTCTTGCTTGGCACGTCTGAGGTGACTTTTTTGGCAACCATCCAAAAGATGGCACAAAATAAAATACCCAGACCAATTGACCATAGCATAGAATCAAGATGGATAGCGTTAAAGCCCATTTGCGCTGCTTCTTCAGCAGTATGAGCGACTTTCCAGCCCTCGCCCGGCAAATAACCGTACGTCCAATTCGTTAAGTGGTGAGAGATATATTCTGATGATGTTTGCTCGGATGCCATAATGTAAGCTTCTTATTAATCAACGATTTAATCAACTACCAAAAATATGGTTGTCATCTGATGAGGTGTGGTCTTTCTATGTATGTTGCGATTAAGCAAATATATAGAACAAACCAAAGCACTCATGTAACCAATAACATCCAACCCATAGTTCTATTACGATGCGATGTTTGATGGCGTAAGTTAAATTTTAGCTATCAAAAAAGGGCTTATGATAATTCAGTAATAGCCCTTGCATGTATACGCAAAATTATTATATATGTGCTTGCTTACTGCCACATTTTTGTAGCTATCGCTAAATTCGGCGCTTATAAGCAAAATATTTCGCTGCCTATATTAATGCAGCGTTGTATTCGTGTAAAGTCAATTATGACTTTTTTATCCACTGTATGAATAAGTTAGCGGCCACTGACCTTTAGTCGTATAGGTTTGCTTCATTTGCTGGGTAGAAATTAATACTAAACCCAAAGCTTATTAAGACGTTGTGTTGTTTGCATCGTCATTTTGCGCTTATCAATGAATCTTCGTCGCCTATATCGCTATCTTTATAGTCCTATCGATAAAAATCATATCAATAGAAATAAAGCACATGTCATTTTTTGACTTTATAGAATCAGTCATAGAGAAATTGGACGGCAGGGTGACTTGCCTAGTACTATTTAATCAGTAACCTTCACAGATAGATCATCATCGATACCATCATGAGCTACCAGCACTAGCGTATGTGCCACAACATCCAACTGTGACTAATTTGCATTACCATAAAACCGATAAACAGCGCTGGCGCAGATAGGGGTTGTACGGTAATAAAAATTAGTGCAAAACCAAAAACAGTCAATAGCCATTTGGCCATCTGACCTCGATATAGCTGGCTGACAATGTGTCTGCGCGCGCGATATCCGGTGTACCAAAAAACAAAAAAAGCAAATACAGCCTGTGTGATAAAGCTCAGTAGTGCACCGATTGCGGTGCTCTTTGCGATGATGAGCTGACTATGTAGCCAGCTTATATCTATCATCCAAGCGGCAATGATCAAGATAAATAACAGCCAGGCTTGGCGTTTGATATAAATACCAATCTTGTCTTTTTGGGTGCGTTTGGCAGGTTTGGTCATGGTACGCCTATAGCCTTATAGCATTGGGATAAGACAGCAGAAATACTCGCAGCCTTTTTATCCGTGAATGACTCACTCTACAGGTATTACCTTTTAACCAAAATAAAACGCCACTTATTATAAGGAGGCTGCAGCCGTTAAGCAAGCAAAATCTACCTTTTATCTCTCCCCTACCCCAACCACTGCTCATGGCTGCCATCAAGAGCGGCAAGCCTGCGCCCGTTATCATTCATTCTAAATAAAGGGAGTAGCGCTATGCCAGCATGCTCCTGTGTTTATCTTATCGTCGATCAACTATTTTTCAGATAGCTTAAAATCAGATGCCTTAAAACATACTGTGGCATTTGTATAATAGCCGTCAGTCATGCACGTCAGTCAGATACTTGAGCGTTATTGCGCTTAATTGCGCTTATTTATCGATACACTGATGGATTTGCTGCGCCATCGTTTGCCAGCCACTGATAAAGTCGGTGCTGTTACTCATGTCTTCTGCTTGTACTGTGGTACTGACGGGCTGTAGTTTGGCCAGCAAGCCTTTGGCAGGTGCATTTGGACTGACCAAGCACATTCGCTTGGTTGGGCGCTGCTCATTTAACCGGCGTAATTGACTGGCCTTTGGTGCTAAGTGGTGATCGACACTCAAGCTACCAATAAGCTGTAAATTGATGCTGTCTTCGATATATTGATACGCATCATGATAAGCCCAGTAGGGTGAGGGTTTTTTTGTGCTATCTAAGCTGGTGGCGGCCACCGCATTGTCTAAACGCTGGGCGAATTTTTGTGCATTGGCATGATAAAGGCTTTTATATTGCGGATTGGCATGGCTATGGATAACAGCCAAGGCACGAGTGATGGCTTTGGCATTATCAGGATCGAGCCAGATATGAGGGTCGAGCGTGCCGGCGATGGGTTTGCCTTGGACATCACGTAGCGGATGACGAGTAAAGGCATCAAACTCAAATAAGGCAATGGCATTAGGCGCTGTCTTTAAGCTTGAGGCCAAGTTATTTTCTAGCGGCTCACCAAACCAAACCACAAACTTACTATCGCGTATTGCCTTGATATCACCAGGGCTGATACTGCCGTGATGCCCGACTTCGCCAGCTTGTAATAGCCGCTTAGCAGACGGCGCACCTTCGGTCACCGCCTCACTTAATAAAAACAGCGGATAGTTGCTGACGCTGACGGTGGCTGCATGCGCACTCACACAGACCAGCCCCAACCATAGCAGTAGCGGTGCCAGCAGACGCTGCAAAATCGGATAGGCACGCAAATAATCATAAAACATTGGATTCATAGTCAGCTCTTTGATATATAGTTGGCAAAAAGTTAAGCAAATATAGATGCTAGGCATCGGACATATCGTTTGACGATTGCTATCACCCCAGCTCGATCGCCCTCATCAGCTCACCCTTTGGCAGTGGCCGGTCAATTTACTTGGTTATTCAATATTTAGGTTGCTCGGTAATTTTATTTTATTATGTTATACTATAACAATAGAAAATACCATTGCTAAAATGCTACGTAATTTTTAGGAGTTTGTCTCATGTCTACGAGTTTATCAGTCTGCAATCACTTGCATGATGTGCAAGACTTTACACCGCATGATGTGACTGAGCGCCTGCGCGCAGCAAAGGAGCAATGCCGACTCAGTGGTGCGCGTTTTACGCCGTTACGGCAGCAGATATACCAGCTGGTACTCGAAGCCAACCAACCCGTCGGCGCGTATGATTTGATCACCCAGTTGCAGCAAATGCGACTAGTCGCACCTGATGGGGCTGATGATGCGTCGGCGCAAAAAACGACAAAAAACGTGGCACCACCCACGGTATATCGCAGCTTGGAGTTTTTACTCGGTGAGGGCTTGATCCATCAACTTACCTCTATCAACGCCTACGTGCCCTGCTGTCATCCTCGCGCTCAGCATACGGCGGCGTTTTTAATCTGTGCTCAGTGTCAGCGGGTACAAGAATGCAGTAGCGTACCGGTACAAGAGATGATGAGCTTTGCTGAAAAAGATGTGGGGTTTGTGGTGGAGCGTAGTGTCATTGAGCTGAGTGGTCGTTGCCAAGCTTGTCAATAATAACGACGGTTTATTATTTGCTCGTTAATTTATCATCCATCGTTTATCTTACTTTGAGTCCTTGCCCTATGAGCGCGCTTATGTCACCGTCTATATCTACCACTACGACTGATACAACACTTGATCGTAAGAAGCTACTGAGCTTGAGTGACATCAGTTTTCATATTGGTCAGCAGCGTCTACTGTCGCATATCGATATCGATATTGCTGTCGATGAAACACTTAGCCTCATTGGGCCCAATGGCGCGGGCAAGTCGACGTTGGTCAAGCTTATTTTAGGCTTGCTTGAGCCGACCAAAGGGCAAATCACCGCTCATCAGCCTCTACAGCTGGGTTATGTCCCGCAGCGCTTTGCTGTGCCGCCGATACTGCCATTACGCGTCTGTGATTTGTTGGCACAAGCGGACAAAAAACGCCTAACGGCCGAGCAGCGGCAATTTATTTTTGACAACTTGTCTTTGACGCATCTGCTGTCACGGCAGATGCTGCATTTGTCAGGTGGTGAAACGCAGCGCGTGTTGTTGGCGCGGGCACTGCTGGACAAACCCAACTTGTTAATTTTAGATGAGCCGATGCAAGGGCTTGATCCTGATACTGAGGTTTGGCTGTATCAGTTTATTGATGAGCTACCAGCGTTTTTGCGCTGCGCCATGCTCGTGGTGTCGCATGATTTACATTGGGTGATGAAAGGCAGCCGTCGGGTGATTTGCCTCAACAAGCATATCTGCTGTGAAGGTCAGCCAAGCGAGCTTGCGATTAGTAGTGAGTTTCAAAAGCTGTTTGGTCACCACTATGAGCAACCGTATGTGCATCAGCCGCATGCTTGCGAGCATCATGCTCCCAGCGAATTATAATACATGCACTCAAACACGTTGATGACTGCCTTAAAAACACAGCGTTAATGCAAACTAAAAACTGTTACGGATATCTTTTATGAGCGCTTGGTTAGCCATCATTGCCCCGGCTTGGATTGCAGGTAGTATTTTAGCATTGCTCTCAGCGCCTCTGGGGTGTCTGGTATTGTGGCGGCGCATGGCTTTTTTTGCCGATGCACTGGCGCATGGTACGCTGCTTGGCGTTGCTTTGGCAGTGTGGTGGCAATTACCGATGGGCGTTGGGATTGCTATCATTAGTATCGCGGTGGTCCTAGGGCTGGTCCTTATCGATGATGAACGCTTGCCTGTCGATGCGGTACTGGCCGTCGTCGCAGTGTCGCTGCTGTGCTTGGGACTACTGGCATTGACTCAGCTGACCGACCAGCAAGCCAATGTATTGGGGTTTTTGTTCGGTAACTTACTTGAGCTGGATTGGGCTGATCTGCCGCTGCTTGCTACCAGTGTACTGGTGGGTTTAGGACTGCTTATCTATATATGGCCTGCGCAAATCAAGCTGGCCACTCATGAGGCCTTGGCACGGATTCAAGGTATCAATCCTGCGCGCCAGCGGCTATTTTTTATGGGGGTATTGGCAGGGTTTTGTGCCATTGCCTTGCAGGCGGTGGGTAGCCTACTGATCAGTGGCCTTTTGGTACTGCCAGCCTTGAGTGCACGCTTATGGGCATCTTCGCCCAAACAAATGGTTCTCATGTCTTTACTGATCGCTCAGGTTGGCGTCACGCTGGGCGTGTGGGGCAGTATTTGGCTGGACATTCAGACCGGTCTTTCTATTGTTTTGATATTAGCGATTTTGTTTTTTATTGCGTTGTTTTTTAGCAAATTAAAAACGCTTAGGTTTTGGTCAGCAGAGCGCCGGCGCTAGCGTAACCACTGGGTTATAAACAAGTTTTACCTTGATGTTGTCCAACTTTATTTCATCAATATTGCTAGAGCTTTCATTCACTTTATGTTATAAACTTGCTTTAATAGGGCTGGCATCAGCCATGCCAAATCACCATTGTTTATCCATAGTCGTTCTGGCAACTTTGATTGTTTTGAGTCGATAAGGGAGCGCCACAATGCTAAGCTATCCTGTCAACACGCTTTGCCCACCTGATGAACAGCTCAATATTTTACAAATCACGGATTTGCACCTATCAACGCCTGTCAACAAGGGCACAGACGACAGTAGCGGTGACGCTGTTTTGTGTCAGCACAGCTTTGAGACGGTACTGGCGCAAGCATTAAACGATGATATTCGCTGCGATTTGATTGTGGTGACGGGCGATTTGGTCAACCGAGTAAAACCTGATATTTACGATCATATTTTTGCCGTCCTACAAGCGACTGGCATTCCTTTTGCTTGTATCGCCGGCAACCATGATGTGACCGATGAGCTGGGCTATGATTTGCCGTTTTTTCAGCGTGAGCTGGTGGCCAAACCAGCTGACCCGCGTTTGCTCAGTCGGCATGTGATTGAGTCTGCTCATTGGCAATTGTTATTTTTGGACTCATCCATCGCAGGCAAGGTCTCAGGTGAGATCGCGCCAAGCGATATCGATTGGCTATGTCAGCAGCTCAGCCACTGTAGCAAGCCTGCGCTCATTGCCGTCCATCACCATCTGATTCCTGTCGATTCTGACTGGATCGATACCCATATGGCAAAAAACAGCGAGGATTTTTGGCAGCAGATGAGTGCGTTTACGCACTTAAAAGCAATCATCAGCGGTCATACTCATCAAGAGCAAGTACGCCATTATCAAGGGGTCACGGTATATAGCACCCCTTCTACCTGCTATCAGTTCAAACCTTTTTCAGATGACTTTGCCTATGATAAACATGCTCAGCCGGGTTACCGTTGGTTGCAATTAGCCAACAATGGAGAGGTTGCAAGCTGGGTAGAAAGACTGGATACTTGATGCCCAGATTTATCGCGGCGAGCGTGATGTCGCCCTGATGTATCGGACGTCTTGCCGATATTGCTGGCTTAGATTAGTGGTGTCTGACTGCATTAAAACACCAACAATGATAAAAACTGCTTCATTATTATGAAAAACAGTGATACAACTTATAAAACCAGATGATGATTAAAATATAAAGATAACCTATAGCCGAGATTAGACAAAATTATAATAGCTAGGATGGCTAACCTGACCACACGCTAAGTATTCATAGTCCGTGTTTTGTTATATTGTTTAGCGACCCGTAGGCCAATTACCCTATTTACACTGAGGTATTTAAATAAAAATATACATAACCATATACTGGGGTACTGATATGTCGCTGTCGTCATATCGAGACAACTTTATTATTAGATCAGCTGTGTTACTTGTGTTACCAGAAGGGACAACTTATAGCGTTTATAAATTGATAACGTCTTGTCTTTTGATGCGTCGTTTTATTGAATTAATTTGAAAAATTAGGATACCCATATGAGCACCCTGACCACGAATCCGAGTGAAGTGAAGTTTACTCCTTATGTGCCAGCCGAAGGCGAAGAGTATATGTCTGATGCGCAATTGGCGCACTTTAAGGCGATTTTATTGGACTGGAAAAACCAATTGATTGGTGAGGCAGACCGTACCAAGACTTATATTCAAGATGAGTCAAGCGCCATGCCAGACATCAATGATCGCGCTACTCAAGAAGAAGAGTTTGCTTTGGCGCTGCGTACGCGTGACCGTGAGCGTAAGCTCATTCGCAAAATCGACAAATCCATAGCAGAAATCGAAAATGACGACTATGGCTTTTGTGAAACCTGCGGCGTAGAGATTGGCTTGCGTCGTCTCGAAGCGCGTCCAACCGCGACCCAGTGCATCGACTGTAAGACTCTCTCAGAAATCAAAGAGCGCCAAAACCAAGGTGCGTAGGCGCATAGGCATATAAATCCGAGAGATAACAAATCAATAGCGTTATCTCACCACAAGCGACCATCATGTGGTCGCTTGTTGCGTTTTATAAACATCTTTTGGCCAGCAGATACAATATCCTATATGACCTAGTCCGCGATAACGGTGTCCCTTAACCCGTCATCGTTTATTTTAACTATCCCATAAACGCCTATGCCCACGACCTCCATACCCACGCCGCCTATCGGCCGCTTTGCCCCCTCCCCAACCGGCGAGCTACATCTTGGCTCACTGACCACTGCCCTTGCCAGCTACTGCCATATAAAATCACTTGGCGGTAAATGGTTATTGCGTATCGAAGACACAGATACAGAGCGCTGCGATCGGCAGTTTACCGAGCAGATCTTGATAGACCTAGAAGTGCTGGGGTTACACTGGGATGGTGATGTGGTGTATCAATCTGAGCGCATCGATATCTATAATGAGTATCTGGCCTCGACCCTGCGGCCGCTGACCTATGGCTGTCAGTGCTCACGTAAAGACCTAGAGCAATATTGGGCGCAGCAAGAGCAAATCCCTGCCCATACAGATACTGCGACACAGCTGACTGTGCTGCCAAACAGAAAACGCTATCCGCGGCGCTGTGTCACCAAAGCACTAGATAGGCTACAGCACAAGCTACGCATACAGCTACCCGATTATCTCATTGGGTTTCATGATGGTATTCAGGGACAACAGTGGGGCAATCCGCAGCAGACCTTGGGCGATATGGTGGTGCGTCGACAAGACGGCATGATCAATTATATTTTGGCCGCCAGTCTCGATGATGGCTTGCAAGGGGTTACGCACATCATGCGCGGCTTGGATATTCTGCCCATGACCACCGCCCAAATCAGCATCATGCAAGCAGCGCGCCTGCCCGCTATTGACCGATGGTATCATCTGCCGCTGATCTGCAGCCCAAACGGGCAAAAGCTGTCTAAACAAAACCTAGCGCAGCCAATAGACACCCGCGACCCAAGTCAGCTAATCGCGACCGCCTTACAGCTTTTGCAGCAGCCAAGTGTCGAGATAGACACACCTGCGCGGATGCTCAAACAGGCGACTGCACAGTGGGACAACGCGCCGCTACACGGGCAGCAGCAGTTAAGCTTGATAAATAAATAATAGGGTGTGTTGAACATTCAACCATGGCACTGACAGAGACTATTTTTTAGACGATTCGAAGGTAAAAATAGTAAGCTTAGTCGCTCTAAGCGTCTATTTTTACCAATGAAGCGGCAAAAAAGAGTCCTGTCCCTACGGCTGATGCTAAAATTGCGCCATACTGCGTTGCAAATCTAGCTAAGGCATCTGCATTATCGTCGCTTTGCGCCTTGTCTGGAACAATTTTAGCGATCAGCAGTGCCTATTTATGAATGTTCAACACGCCCTAGACCAACAGCAAAAAGCGCCACTCATAATAGCGACGCTTGTTAATCATCTTGCAAAGACACTAAAGCCCTAGGAATATAGTAACGGTGTTTGGTTTAGGGCTTAATAGTAACGGCACTGACTCTTTTCAATCTCAGGGCTTTCTTTATAGATTTTTAGCAGCAGTGCTACCATCACAAGGCTGATCAGCATAGATGAACCACCATAACTAAAAAATGGCATGGTCAAGCCTTTGGTCGGAATCGCTCCCATATTCATCGCCGCATTGATGATGGTTTGCGCAATAAACACCACACCGATACCAAAGGCGGTATAGCTCATGCGCATCTGCCGACGTTTTAGCGCGTTGTAACTGATGCGCATCGCACTACCGATGATCAGCGCCTCAAGCACCAAGACCATCGTCACCCCAACAAAACCCAATTCCTCACCTGTGATGGCCAATAAAAAATCGGTATGCGCTTCAGGCAAATGCGAGAGTTTTTGTACACTCTCACCATAGCCCACGCCAGTAAACTGTCCACGACCAAAGGCAATCAAACTGCGCGCCAACTGATAGTCGGTATCTTGCACATCATCGAACGGATCCATAAACGACATCACGCGCACCAAGCGATACTGCGCCGTTGTCACCATCAACACAGCCCCACCGATGGCAGCGGCAGTCAGTGCGACAAAGTGCTTGTAAGGCGCACCTGCGATATAAAAAATCGCAAAAATCGTGCCTAAAATAACAACAAACGAGCCAAAGTCTGGCTGCGAAAGTAGGAGCATGGTAATCAAAACCACCACCAGCATAATGCGCAAAAAGCCATCTAAACCATTGCGCACTTCAAACGAGCGGCGTACCACAAAGTCAGAGACAAAGACAATCATTACAAGCTTTGCCAGCTCGGCCACCTGAAAGTTAAAGACCCCCAAATTTAACCAGCGTTTTGAGCCGTTAATCGGAGTACTAAACAAGGTAGCAACGAGCAGCAAGCCGGTAACCCCCAGCAATATGAACTGGGTTTCTGTCTTATAAAGTCGCCGCAAAGATACCCCATAATAAGGGATGGCGGCGATGATAAGTCCAATGGTCATGTAAAGCAGCTGGTTTTTAAAAAAGTACAGCTCGCTCATACCACGGCTCAGGGCGAATGGGATAGAAGCAGAGGCGACCATCAACAAGCTGAGCACCAGCATACAGCCAACGCTCGCTATCAAAACAGCACGCGCTGACGGCATCGATAAAATACCATCAGCGCCAGTGGCTGTCTTTGGTTGGGACGAAGAACGAAAAAGAGAAGAGAGCGCCATAATTTTATATACACTAACGAACGAAAAACACGGCGTCTATACAACGCCACCGTTTAAAAAACACATACCAACAAACAAACCTGAGGCTGAGACAAACAACGACTGATCATCATCGGCCATCGGCACGATTAACCATTACTCAAGCAATGACACAGTCATCTCTTCGCTTGATTGGTAGGCTGGTTATAAAAGACAGTAGCAGCAATCTATAAGCAAAACAATCATTTATCAAAAAACACCAGTACGCCTTGCCCATCCACCAGCTGCCGGCATAGAATGCCAGATAGCCACTCATACCACTAAGGTGTCGCCGTCTCTGCCGACTCGCTTGCTAACTGATGAACCAATCGACCAAAATGCTCACCGCGCGCGGCATAGCCGCTGTATTGATCAAAGCTGGCACACGCAGGCGACAACAGCACAGCCTGTACTTGCGAGAGACTGCTTGAGGTCACTTGCAAGATGGTGGCAAAGGCGTTTTCTAGCGTTTGGCACTGATGTAGCGTTACGTCATGACTGATCTTAGCCGCGCGCAAATGCTGCTCTATCAGCGGTGCATCTTCGCCAATAAACAAAACTTGGCTGACGTACTGATTGATAAAAGGCGTCAGCTCACCAAACGCCTGCCCCTTGCCCTGCCCGCCTAATACCAGCAGCAGCTTGCCATCTTTTGGCGCATAGACAGCGCCAAGCCCTTCGATGGCTGCTATGGTCGAGCCGATATTGGTGCCTTTTGAGTCATTAAAATAATCGATACCAGCCACGCTTGCCACGTATTCACAGCGATGCTCAAGACCTGTGAACTGTTGCAAAGTCGCCAGCATACTCGCCAGCGGCAACCCCGCCAGCTCGCCTAATGCCAGCGCCGCTTGCGCGTTGAGCAAATTATGCCGACCTTTAATCAACAGTTTGTCTGCCGACAGTAGTTTTTGTGTACCACGCGCCAAATAAATCTGCCCATCAGAATCGACAATCAGTCCATATTGGTCTTTGTCAGGCGCATGAATACCTGTACTGATTCTGGGTAAGTTATCAGCCACCAGTGGTCGCGTCAACGCATCTTCGCGGTTGATGACCACTGACTTAGCGCCTTGAAAAATACGATGTTTGGCTTGATGGTAGCCGAGCATATCGCCATGACGATCGAGATGATCAGGCGACATATTGAGCACAGTTGCCACTTGCGCACCCAGATTGCTGACCGTCTCTAACTGAAAGCTCGACAATTCAAGTACAGCCAGCTCCATCTCGCTATTTTCTAGTAGCGTCAGCGCCGGTACGCCGATATTGCCACCGACACTGACATTGACGCCCGCATCTGCCGCCATCTGACCAACTAAGGTGGTTACCGTGCTTTTGGCATTAGAGCCAGTAATTGCGACGATAGGGACACGGCAAGCGTCACAAAACAATTGAATGTCGCTGACCACTGGGATATGGGCTTGACGCGCCGCCGCCACCGCAGGCGTGCTAAGGGCGATGCCTGGGCTGATAATGATACGCGCCGCCTGCTGCAATAGCTCGGCGTCAATCGCGCCAAACTGACGCGTCGTCACGGCCTCTGGCAGCTTCACTGCCAACGCTGGCGCCGCTTGCGCATCGGTGACAGCGACCTGATAGCCTTGCTTGACCAAATAATGCGCCACCGACAGCCCCGACTGCCCCAAACCGACCACGACTTGTAACCCACTGCCTTTATGAAGTAAGGCTTCTGTTGTAGTACTGGTGGTCATATCTATTCCTTCTATTAAAATTAAACAAGCAAACGACGGGTAATATGGCTAAGATACAGGATAAGACGAATAAAAGAGGCTCTATATATTGGCTGAAGCGGCTGGCATGGCATTAGCAATGCTGCTGTATCAAGCGTTAAGCGCTACCGTCAAGATAATAATCATGATAACGGTATCGTTCAGATTTCGGTACTGATTTTTTATGACTTTATGCTATTATGCGCCTGTTTTTATATTCAGGGTCTAATGTTATAATAGCCGCCCTGATCTGTCAGCACAGGGTTTTTGCTAAGTCTTACTCTAAGTCTTGAGCTTGGCATTTTAGTGTAGCATGTTGTTAGCGTTTGCCTGTTATTTGCCCCTCAGTCATTTTTGATTTGCGGCGACTTAGGCTACCTTGCTATCAAAATCAAACTACTTTGCTTGTTGGACAGCGTTTTATCACCTTCTATTGCAGCATCTCATTGCTGACTCTATACGTTATTGTAGGTGCTATTTTATATACACTACTTTAAGCACCCATTTTAAATACTATTTTTTAGGCAATCTGATAGGATTTATCATCATAGTTATTATTGGTGAGTGTATTTGTGATACCCATCAATAAATCCATCGATGTGTTGATGATTGACCTCTGATAATTCAATACCACAACATGACAAGGCGCATGTTGTGGTAAAAAAAAGATGAACCGCTATTTTATAGCGACGCGATCATTTTATGGATGATTACTTTTTTTGCCTCTAACCCTATGCAGTTTACTTATGACATCTTTTATTGATAACTTACGTGACGAGTGGTTTTCCAATGTTCGTGGTGATGTGTTATCAGGTCTGGTCGTTGCCCTCGCCTTAATCCCTGAAGCCATTGCCTTTTCTATCATCGCTGGGGTCGATCCAAAGGTCGGCTTGTATGCCTCGTTTTGTATCGCGGTGGTGATCAGTTTTGTCGGTGGTCGTCCAGGTATGATTTCGGCGGCGACAGGCGCGATGGCACTGGTGATGGTCGACCTGGTCGCTGAGCATGGCTTACAGTATCTACTGGCCGCGACTTTACTGTGCGGCGGTATTCAGATTGTGATGGGTATTTTAAAGCTGGGTAATTTGATGCGCTTTGTCTCGCGCTCGGTGGTGATTGGCTTTGTCAACGCCTTGGCGATACTCATCTTTGCCGCCCAGCTCCCTGAGCTAAACCCAATGACTGAGCGCGTCGGGATGACGGTCTACCTCATGACCACAGCGGGCCTGGCGATTATTTACTTGTTTCCGCTGATTCCGAAAATCGGACGGGTGATCCCATCGCCGCTTATCTGTATCGTGGGTCTGACAGCGGTGGCGATGTATATGAACCTTGATATTCGTAACGTCGGCAGCATGGGTGATCTGCCAGATTCGCTGCCGATGTTTTTGTTGCCAGATATCCCTCTAAACCTCAATACTTTACTGATCATCGCGCCTTACTCTATCGCGCTTGCCATCGTAGGTTTGCTAGAGTCTATGATGACGGCGACCATCGTGGATGAGTTGACAGATACGCCAAGTGATAAAAACAAAGAATGCCGTGGTCAAGGGATGGCCAACGTGGTGTCAGGGTTTTTTGGCGGTATGGCCGGCTGTGCGATGATTGGTCAGTCGATGATCAACGTCAAATCTGGCGGTCGGACGCGCTTGTCGACCTTGATTGCCGGTGTGGTGCTGCTCATCTTAGTGGTGTTTTTGAGCGACTGGGTCAGTCAAATCCCAATGGCCGCACTGGTGGCGGTGATGATCATGGTGTCGATTGGCACTTTTAATTGGCAGTCTATTCGCGAGTTTAAAACGCATCCGATGTCATTTAACATCGTCATGCTAGCCACGGTCGTGACCACAGTATTTACGCACAATCTGGCGTACGGTGTCGGCGTCGGTGTCCTGCTCTCTGCCTTGGCCTTTGCCAATAAGATTGGTCAATTCTTAACCATCTTTAGTGAGTACGATGAGCGTAGCAACACGCGTTATTACTATGTGCAAGGGCAGGTGTTTTTTGCCTCGACCACGCAGTTTTTGCACAGCTTTGATACCAAAGAAGCCGTAGATAGTATCGAGATTGACGTCAGCCAAGCGCACTTTTGGGACGTCAGCGCCGTGGACACCTTGGACAAGCTGGTCATGCGCTTGCAACGAGAAGGTATTGATGTCAAAGTGGTGGGACTCAATAATGCAAGCCGAACCCTGATTGACCGTTTTTCTATCCACGATCGCCGAGACATTGGCTTGCTGGATTAATGCATTACCAGTAGATAATTGAATATATAGTTTAATAAACAGCTGCGTTGGTTGAGAGAGTTGGGTATCAGTCACATTGCCCAGCTTTTCGCCAAGCAGCTGTCTTTTTATTGTCGGAATGATGTGGTGGTCTTATGAGTAATTTAAAACCAGATAGTGTAATTGCCTGCTTGGACTGTCCTGATCACGTGCAAGCCGTGTTGAAAGCCAGTATGTGGGCAGCGACTCGCCTGCAAGTGCCTATCGGCCTCTTGCACTCGGTGCCAAGCCTGCAACAAAAAGCCGCGGTAAACTACTCTGGCTGCCTAAATATCGACGACGAAAACACCTTGCTTGAGCAATTTACCAATAAAGAACACCTAAGCAACTGTGAATTAAAAGCCCAAGGCAAGCTGCTGTTGCATCAAGCCACAACCTACTGCGAGCAGCAACGACAAAAACTAAAAACCTATACGTTGCATCGGCACGAAAACCTCAGTGAAAGTATCGATTATGTCGATGACAAAGCGCAATTGATTGTCATCGGTCATCATGTCACTTGCAAATCGACTTTGAGCCGACTCATCAGAGTCAGTCTTTGCCCCATTTTGGTGACTCATGCACCATTTTCGCCCCCTACGACGGCGCTATTTGCCTTCGACAACAGTCCCACTTGTCATAAAATGCTCAATTGGCTCTGTAAAACGCCACTTATTCGCGCCCTAACCGTCCACATCGTGATGGTGGGCAAAGAAAACTCTGAAAACTGCGATGCGCTGCGCGAAGCTTACGCGCGCCTCAAGCAAGCGGGCATCAAGTCGAAAAAGGCGTTGCTCGATTGCCGCGACGTGACAGCAGCCCTCAATTATTATCAAACCGAAAACGACATTGGCCTGTTGATGTCAGGGGCCTTTGGGCAGTCGCGCTTACGTGAGCTATTGCAAGGCAGCGATACGGAAAAATTACTGGTCAGCACCCAAACCCCTTATCTGCTTTTTCCTAAAGCATAAGAGCTATCCCAAAGGCTATACGCCACACCGTCTGCCGCCTGATTATTTTTCTTACCAGCGCTGAGTAATGTGTTTATGCTCGGCGCGTTTTTTAACCTCATCCCTTATATAGTGATGATAGGTATCCCTTTTCGTTTTTATCACTTATAAAAACCGCTTAGCAAATCGTCACATGAAATAAATCGATAGCCTCCCCAAGCGCCTAGAAAGTTGGTTATAATAAAGTTTTCATAGGCTTAACGCCAAAGGTTGATTGATGCGGTATGACGCATGGCGATGAGTATAATCGCGGCGTTATAAAGCGTGATGTGTGTCATGATACTGGTGATTTTTGTACCAATAAGCCCACTCCTACCTACCCCCTTGAGTAGGTTTGGCACAGTTCTTGAATGACCTATATCAAGCATGACTACGATGAGATGCACCACAACTTCTCTCAACCTGCGGCATCACACAAATAAGGAATTTTTTATGAAGCTAATCACTGCGATCTTAAAACCGTTTAAGCTCGATGATGTGCGTGAAGCGCTTTCTGACATCGGTGTCAAAGGCGTTACTGTCACTGAAGTTAAAGGGTTCGGTCGCCAAAAAGGCCACACAGAGCTCTATCGCGGCGCAGAATACGTGGTGGACTTTTTACCTAAAGTAAAAGTCGAAGTGGCTGTTATTGACGAAATGGTCGAGCCTGCTATCGAAGCCATCACCCGCATCGCGAGCACAGGTAAGATCGGTGACGGCAAAATCTTTGTCACAGCACTCGAGCAAGTCATTCGTATTCGTACGGGCGAGACGGGTCCTGACGCTATCTAAAGCGCACGACCTACTTACAAACGCTGATTTGTAAGTCCTATACCTAACGCTCTATATTGCATCAATTCAAGGGGGAATTAACATGCAAAACCAAATCTTTGAGCTTCAGTACGCACTTGATACGTTCTATTTTTTAATGTGTGGCGCGCTCGTCATGTGGATGGCAGCGGGTTTTACCATGCTAGAAGCAGGGCTGGTCCGCTCCAAAAACACTGTTGAAATTTTAACCAAAAACGTCGCTCTATTCGCTACCGCCTGTACCATGTATATGATTTGCGGTTATGCCATTATGTATGGTGGCGATCTGTTCTTGAGCGGAATTGCAGGCGGCGATACCTTAGTAGAAGACGCACTAGCAGCCTCTAGCGAAAACGGCTTTGGCGGTGACTCTGTCTACTCTGCAGCCTCTGACTTTTTCTTTCAAGTGGTGTTTGTGGCGACCTGTATGTCTATCGTCTCAGGCGCGGTGGCTGAGCGTATGAAGCTATGGTCGTTTTTGTTGTTTGCAGTGGTCATGACAGGGCTGATTTATCCATTAGAAGGCAGCTGGACATGGGGCGGCAACGATGTGTTTGGTTTATATAACCTTGGCGACTTGGGGTTCTCTGATTTTGCTGGCTCAGGTATTGTGCATATGGCAGGAGCGGCGGCGGCATTGGCAGGCGTACTACTACTAGGTGCGCGCAAAGGCAAGTACGGACCAAAAGGTGAAATACGGGCGATACCGGGGGCCAACCTGCCACTGGCCGCCCTTGGGACTTTAATACTGTGGATGGGCTGGTTTGGGTTTAATGGCGGCTCCGTCCTCAAGCTGGGCGACATCGCCAGTGCCAACTCTGTGGCCATGGTGTTTTTGAACACCAACGCCGCAGCCGCAGGCGGCGCTATCGGAGCATTGCTGCTGGCACGTTTGATCTTTGGTAAAGCGGATCTGACCATGCTCTTAAACGGTGCACTCGCGGGGCTGGTCGCCATCACTGCTGAGCCATCGACCCCTTCTGCCTTACAAGCCACGCTCTTTGGGCTGATCGCTGGGGTTATCGTGGTCTTGTCTATCTTGGCACTCGATAAACTAAAAATAGATGACCCAGTGGGCGCAATCTCAGTACACGGTGTCGTGGGTCTGTTTGGCTTACTTATCGTACCTATTACCAATCCTGCGGCGACTTTTTTGGGTCAAATCGCAGGCGCTGCGACCATCTTTGCTTGGGTATTTGTTGCAAGCTTAATCGTTTGGGTCATCATCAAAGCTGTCATCGGTATCCGTATCTCTGAAGAGGATGAATATGAAGGGGCAGATATTGCAGAATGTGGTATGGAAGCGTACCCAGAATTTGTCAGATAAGATCTAGCAGACAGGTTTAATCCTACTCGATGCGCTGATACTACTTTATGTAGTGTCAGCGTTTATTATTTTATTGAGTAACCTCCCCTTACTGATACAATAAAATGTAAAACATAAAAAATCCCGCAGTACCTTTCGGTAGTGCGGGATTTTATCTATTAAGTACAGATCTGATAAAAAACTACTTGATCGACTTATTTCTTTTTCCATGTTTGACTGCGTGAGAATGGCCCGATGTAACCTTTTAGTTTCAAAGAATTACCATTCAAGCTTGCTGTCATGCGATAATCTTTACCTTTTTCTGGGTCAGTAATCGTACCACCGCTATATTTACCACCGCCATCAGCTTTTAGGCCTTTGATGACAGTCATGCCGACGTGTTTTTTGCCTTTGGCGGAGTTCGTTGCAATGAGCTTACCTGTCAACACCCCGTTAGACTCGGTGATTTTTACCGTGCCTTTTGGCTTACCGTCGTCATACGTCTGCCATGTTGTATTGTGTAATGGATCAGCGGCAAACGCCATGGTCGCCATGCTGATACCGGCTGCTGCTAAAGCGGTTTTTGTAAATAGTTTCATAGAGTGACTCCCTTCATACAATGATTAATCAAACAATGATTGCTCGAAACGTGATGTTTCTGCTGTTCTATGCTCATCCTTTGCTAGAATCTTTTATATAAGCGCTACGATTTTACTCATCAACACCGCACATCGTAAGTTAGCATGTGCCGTTTGATAGTCGTTATCGCGATTGCTCACAAGCTTTTGTTCAAAGATTTGAGCGACATAAGCGATGTCTTGACCCATTATAAGCAATTTTATCTGTTTGCCTAGTAATTTTTTTGTACTTTATTATTTCTGTAAAACCAAAACCATATCAAAGAGTTACAGGAAAGGGTTGTCGATATCCTTGTCCGATTGGTCATCATTTTCTTTTGACTTTGCCTCGTTATTACTATAAGGAAAACCATCATCAAAAGCTTGCATAATTTTGGTTGTCAGCTCATGTAGCTGCTGAGCCTGACGATGTCCTGCTGCATCGAATGTCACATCGATATCGCCATAAATCGTGATTTTGTCCTGCTGGTTTTCGATGACCAGCTCTCCAATTTGCATGCTTTGGTGGTTATTGGCAAAGGGTTCAATCATTTTGTCATCCTTTTTATAGTAATTCAGTCATGTATATCAGCACATTCAGATGTCGCTAAAAGCATGTTAAGCCTGTAATTGAGTCAGTAGCCACTCAATAATCGCCCAAATAAACAGCAGCCATGTCGGCTCCTCTACTGGCTGATCAGGCAAGTCGGCGCTCTCACCTGCCTTTAGTGGCAGCGCAAACGCTTGCGCTTTGGTCTGGCGATCGAGCACTGGCAAGACATCAATGCCGACTTTAGCCGTTAGCTCATCTAGACTAATGACCTCTATACGCTCTGACTCATCATTGGGCGCGTAATACACCCCTGCTTGATTGGTCGCTGGAATATAGACGGCCTTGAAAAAATGACTGGGTACCAATACGCGCTCGGCAAGCTGTTTGGTCTTTTTGCCCGTAAAAGCCACGCCCGTGATGGTATAGACTTCGCCATACTGCTGGGTTAAGTAGCGGGTAGCAGACTCGATATTACGCCAAATGTAACGATTATTGCGCGGTGACTGCGGGGCGATATTGGCCAGGCTAAAACTGTCGTATTGCTGGCTGCGATTGGCCATATTAGCATTGGCCGCTAGATGCCCACGATCATAGCCTGAACCTGAATAATCAGACAACGAGGCGCGCATAGACTTAGGTAGACGGCTCTCCTCATGAAAGCTGTCTTCGCGGTCGATGGTTTTTGCTTGCTGCAAGCGACGGCGGTCTAGATGCTCAGCTGACCACAATGGTGTCCGTGACACGCCCGAGTACATAACGGCAAACCCGTCCATACACAGCGCTTGAGTCTTCTTATCAAGCTTGGTATTGGTAAACTCTGGATAAACCCCGCCATAAAAAGATTGACTACACTGAGTAAGATCATCTGCCTGCGCTGATGATAGCCCTACGACGATAGCAAATACCACCATTATGCTGTTGTTCAAAACACCTTGATACCCACCAACTCTTATCATGCAACTCTCAATCGTCTATACTTGTTATTTCGTATGCGTATCCTAGCAGGCAGTTAGCAATAAAGAAAGATAGCGCGCAAGTCGTGACTTTTTAAATGGTATCCGCTATACTTAGGCGTTCAAAAAACGGTGAAGTGGGTGAGTGGCTGAAACCGCACGCCTGGAAAGTGTGTATACGTTAATCGCGTATCGAGGGTTCGAATCCCTCCTTCACCGCCAATCTTAAAAATCTTAGTTTTCCTAGCTTGTCCTACTCTATCCTAAATAAAATCTAGACACCTTAACAGTAAGACTGTCAGTCTGATCGTCTAATGCTACCTGAATGGTGATTTTTATCCTATATATCAAAAAAAACCACCAATGAAGAATATTGCTGGCTCATATCACTGCTCTATTGCTGCTAATATCTAAACCTACAGCTGTTTACTGCCTATACATCTCTTTATTGCTTCTTTTTCACTGTCACTTAGATTCATATGTAACTTGTTCAACCTCAATTTTATGCGGCAGTCGCGTCTGATTTTTTTCGTTTCAGCAGACATGACTGGTTTTGGAGTTGCGTTTACTGCTTCTGCAAAAGCAATGCTTGGTACCATCGCGTTGGCTGAGTAGCCTATTACACTGAATAAGGTGATAAATAGTACGAACAAGGTTTGTCTCATGGGCGCTCTCAGTCGATTTTTAAGATGATTATTTAGGACAGTCAATGAATATTTAACATCACTGGTTTGATTGAAAAGCACTACTTGAGATAACTAGCGCGCGCAGACGATGTTAATACTGCCTCTTATCATAGTCAGTTCCTATGTTAAGTAGCTTGATGAAAGTTTAAGAAACGTTAAGGTGTGAGCGTTTTGCATATCTGCTAGACCGTAATATCTCTTCAAATAGAGACACAAGACCGGATATATCACAACTACTAGCCAAACCATTGCACATAAAAATGACGCCCTAAGTAGGCGTCATTTTTAAATAATCAGATATCACTTTTAAGAGCGGTGTCTGTAGTCGTTTTTGCTTTGTTTATCGTTTTTATATTTGTCTTGATGCTTTTCTTGTGCTTTATGCTTGGCAGCCACTATTTTTGCTTTTTGCTGTGATACCTTCGCCTTATTTTTGACAACTTTATGTTTACTATCTGCTTTGTTACCATGTTTTTGGTGTTGTACTTGAGACGCATGGTGTTGTGAATAATTTGGTGCAGCATTGGCTTGACTAACCATAGATAAACAAGCGGTAGCGGCTAGAATCGAACTTACTATTATCTTTTTCATTGTTTTTCCTAATTTAATTCATATTAATAAATGATGATTAAAGATACCTTATGAAGTATCACGATAATGCATCGCTCTATCGACAAAGAAAATGATAACTGGTTCTCGTATTAAGTAGCTTTATGAAACTTGAAGAAAGGTTGCGATTGTTACCACTGCTAAGCGTATTCACACATTAGGCGGTAGAAAGCTACAGAGTTGCACTATTGGCTGGTATCGACTGAGCCTATCCGCCTATGTATGATGCTTTTGGCAGGCGTACAAAGAATTTATAGCGCTTAGCATCTGACAACTATACACAGCTCAACTCTTCTATCAGCGCTGATTGGATAACAAATTTATGTGTAGGTTATTACGTGTTTTATTAACTGTAATTGGGGCGATACTCATTATCGACTGCGTTACTTTGATGGCTGTTGATAAGATTAATTTTGGTACAGTGCTGCCTTTTTTGATAGGCGTGGTTTTTGTAGGGCATGGACTAGGTGCTCCTTTAATTACAAAAATACTTGCTAAGAATCCTTTACTGCGACGTATTTGGTACGGATTGTGGCTAGCGTTTGGGTTATGGCTCGCCAGCTTTTTAATTTTTATGTATTCGCTACAGCAGCAGATCAAACACAGCACACAAGATCTGCCGCCAGTAGCAGCTATCATCGTGCTCGGTTCGGGGACGGTCGATGGCAAACCAACGCCTACCCTTGCCAGCCGCTTGGATACGGCAGCACAACTGATTGAGCAGCAGCCACAGGCACTCATTATTACGAGTGGCGGTGTGGGCTATGAGCGCACGCGCAGTGAGGCGGACATCATGGCGACTTACTTGGCGCAAACCCATGATATTTCACTAGATCGTATTTATCAAGAAGGCAAAAGCACCAGTACTGAGGAGAATTTGGCGTACAGCCAAATCATACTTGAACAGCATGGTATTGATAAAGAGGTACCGATTGCGATTGTGACCAGCGATTTTCATACCATTCGCGCAGCGGCGATTGCCCTCCATCAAGGTTATACGCAACCAATTACACTCGCCAGCCCAACACCATTGTCTATTCGCTACAATGCATGGTTTCGAGAGTATTTTGCCTTTGGTAGCGGTTGGCTACTACAAGAATACTAATCGGCAGATGCCGTAACAAAAATATTAAAAGGCGCTCAAATGGACGCTTTTTTTTGCAAAATATAAACCACGAATTTGGCTTCTGTCTCAAATGCCGCTTTTTCAACTGAAGCCAATAGCGCTTCTCTTTTGTCACTTCTCGCGCGGTAAGCATAAGGCGTCATGATCATCAAATCTGCCAAATCATTTGCCGCTAATGACAGCTCGGTACTGACGTGATGCGTCGCAAGCAGGGTAAAGTGCGGGGCTAATTCGTGCAAAAACTTATCAGAATCATGCTCGCGCACACTATCAAACAACGCCTCACGCATCGATGCAAGATGCTGACTATCGGGTTTGGCAATGATGAGATAGCCTGTGTCACACAATACTTTGACAAAGGCCTCAGGCAAGATAGGACTAAAAATGCTACTGATACCCGTCACACTACGGGCGCGTAGCGGCAGATGGGCGGCGCTGGTCACTAGTGGATATACCGCCGTCTGAGTCGCGCCCTCTTTGGGCTGCTGATACCACAGCTGCCCTGCCGCTTTGCTTGCTTTGGCGAGAGTAGAGACGGCAGGCTTGCTGATATCAGCCGCTAGCAGCGATGCTATACCGTCTATCTGCGCCATTGCTTGGGTATAATAGCCCTCACCGCAACCGACATCCAGCCAATTTGCGGCAGTATCACTCTGCCCGAGTAGCTGCCTCATTTGCTGCTCAAGCAAAGCCTGTAATGGCTGATAATGTCCTGCGGCCAAAAACCGCTGCCGCGCTTCGATAGAGGCTTGACTGTCTCCTGGCGTTTTGGACTTTTTTTGTTGTACTGGTAACAAATTGACATAGCCTTGACGCGCCACATCAAAAGGGTGCTTGGTCTGCTTTGGATGCAAGCTGCCATCACAGCGCCACGTATCGGCTGCAGGCTGCATGGGTGACTGGCAAAGGGGACAAATAAATAACGACACAGGTTTCTCAAAATCAGTCAAATATGGCTGTCATTTTAGCAAAGTTTGCTTCAGCTGCGGCATAAAACCCTCACTTAACAATAAGAGACAGAACCAAAAAAGCCACCTCAAACACGATGAGATGGCTTTTGCAGAGCGCTAAACCAAAAGACTCAGTTTACTAAAACACCAGCTGGTTAAAGCACCAATTTTTTGAAACATCAGCTTGTTAAAACATCAGCTTGTTAAAAAATAGTTAGCGCAGTTTTAGCGTCATTAGCCCTAAGATGACAAGGATAATGGCAATAATCCAAAAGCGTGCCACCACTTGTGTTTCTTTCCAGCCAATCTCTTCAAAATGATGATGCAGCGGCGCCATACGAAAGACGCGTTTTTTGCGCAGCTTATATGAGCCAACCTGTAGCATCACCGACAGTGCTTCTGCGACAAACAAGCCACCCATAATGGCAAAGGCAATCTCTTGACGAGTCATGACCGCGATGGTACCGAGCATCGCGCCCAGTGCCAATGCTCCGACATCACCCATAAATACTTGTGCTGGATGAGCGTTAAACCACAAAAAGCCCAAGCCTGCCCCAATCATCGAACCACAGACAATGATGACCTCAGAGTTATAAGCGATATAAGGCACATGCAAGTAGTCAGCAAAACGCACATCACCTGAGACATAAGCCATCGCGCCCAAACCTGCCGCCACCAGCACCACCGGCAAGATGGCCAAACCATCCAAACCATCGGTTAAGTTGACGGCATTAGAAGCGCCATTAATCACAAAATAGGTAAAGATAATAAACCCAATACCAAAAGGTAGCGCGGAGAAAGGAATGATCCAGTTTTTAAAGACGGGCAGTAGTAAATCTTGCATCTCGCGGGTGGTGGCGATATCTGGCTGCAGCGTGGCGATATAGTACAGCGACACCCCAACAAATAACGCACCCATTGACAGCCAAAAGTACTTTTTGCGAGCGATTAGGCCTTTGGGGTCTTTATACTTAATCTTTAGCCAGTCATCAGCCCAGCCAACCGCGCCAAACACCACCATCACGACCAGCAAGATCCACACATAAGGATTGTCTAAGCGCGCCCATAGCAAGGTCGACACCCCGATAGCACTGAGTATCAAGACGCCGCCCATGGTCGGTGTGCCCGTCTTGGCCAAATGCGACTGCGGTCCATCATTACGGATGGCCTGCCCATATTTGAGCGTACGCAAGTGGCGAATGACGCGGCCACCAAACATCATGCTAAAGACTAAAGCGGTAACGACCGCCAATAACGCGCGTAGCGTCAACGAAGAAACCGCAGAAAACGGTGTATAATACTGGCCAAGCCAGCCAAACAACCAAACTAACACCGCCTACTCCTCGACTAGCGCATTGATAAGGGTTTCCATTTGCATAGCACGTGAGCCTTTGAACAGCACGGTACAAGGCTTAGCCTGCTGCGCTTGCAAATACGGCTGTAAATATGCCAATAGGCTGTCTTTATCCGCAAACGCATGCGCACTGATATCAGAGATTTCTTGCGCACCTGCTACGGTATACGGCGCATACTCACCGACGCACAGCAGCACGTTGATACCAGTGGTGGCAATGGTACGACCCAAGCTTTGATGCTCGCTCACTGCCGCGTCACCCAGCTCAGCGATATCGCCTAACACCATCACTTGCGTGCCTGTTTGCGCCGCCAGCACCTTAGCCGCTGCACGCACGGAATGCGGATTGGCATTATACGTATCATCGATCAGGCGATGCATCCCCAGTATCTGGCTATTGAGACGACCTTTGGCGGGACGGGCGTTTTCTAAACCAATCACGATATCACTGACATCAATGTTTAGCGCATGCGCACAAGCGGCCGCCGCCAAGGCGTTATTGACATTATGCTCGCCCGCCAATGGTAGGTTGATGTCATGGACTTGATTGCCAATGTGCAGCTTGAACTCACTACGCTCAGGCTCGACATCCAAGTGACTGGCACTGACATCGGTATTGCCAAAACCAATCACATGTGAGGTATGTTTTTCGGCGATACGGCGCAGTTGATTGGTAAAGTCGTCTTTGTCAGGGACAATAGCAAACTGAGTATCGGTTAATGTATGATAAATCTCCGACTTGGTTTGACAGATGCCTTCACGGCTACCAAACTCACCCAAATGCGCGGTACCAATATTGAGGATACAAGCCACATCCGGTTGGACGATTTCTGTCGTGTAAGCAATCTCGCCGATATGGTTGGCGCCCAGCTCTAAGATGGCATAGCGATGATGATCGGACAACTCGAGCAACATCATCGGTACGCCCAAATCGTTGTTTAGGTTGCCACGGGTGATCAGAGTCGGTGCTAGACGACCAAAGATACTACCAAGCATCTCTTTGCAGGTGGTTTTACCGCTTGAGCCGGTGATAGCAATCACAGTCAAATCTTGATGCTGCTGGCGACGATAAGCGGCCAGACGCCCCAAAGCCAGACGCGTATCACTCACGACCAACTGCGGGATGCTCGTCGAGATGGGACGTGAGACGATAGCGGCGACAGCACCTTGGGCAGCGGCTTGATTGATATAGTCATGACCATCAAAATTGGCACCGCTTAGCGCCAAAAAGATATCGCCGCTCTTTATCGTGCGGGTATCGGTGGCGATACGGTTGCTGGTGACCGCGTTGTTGGCAAGCTCAGTTTGTCCTGCATTGCTTTGTCCTGCTGCTAGCTGCCAATGCCCATTCAGCGAGGCTGTCGCAGCGAGCAGATTATCTACCTGCCAGACATAGAGACCTTGCGACTGAATGGTATTGTCGTTGTCGGCTGTCATAGTGATTACCTTGTATGATGACTACTTAATTTTTATAAATACTGTTTGTTACGCTTAACATGATTTTATGAGCGCTCTTAAATAATGACGCAATCCTCAACCATCATGACCCTGCAGACCTATCGCCTATCTGCGCCCAGCCTTTTGTAAGGCTTGTTGCAAGACCACACTGTCATCAAAATCATAACGGACATGATTGATCTCTTGATAGGTCTCATGACCTTTGCCAGCGATGACGACGATATCATTGGGCGCTGCTTGCATGACAGCATACTCAATCGCCGCTTGCCGTGCAGGCTCGATATGGGTGCGCTGATACTGCGCGGTGCTCATGCCCGCTTGCATATCTTGCAAGATGGCCTCTGGGTCTTCGGTGCGCGGATTATCCGCGGTCAATATAACCCTGTCCGCGCCCGCCAGTCCTGCCTGCGCCATCAGCGGACGCTTGCCCGCGTCACGGTCTCCGCCGCAGCCAAACACCGCCCACAGCTGTCCCTCACAGTGGGTGCGCAAACTGGCCAGCACCTGACTGAGCGCATCAGGGGTATGCGCATAATCAACGATGAAGCAGCCATCACGCGATGCGACGCGCTGCATACGCCCCACTGCGCCTTGTAGCTGCGGGACGATCTTGGCGATACGCTCAAGACTCATGCCCAATGCAGCAGCAGCGGCAATGGCAGCCAGCAAATTGGCGACATTAAAACGCCCGAGTAAAGGACTAACGATATTTATGCAACGGCTCTCTTTATGGCCAGTGTCTGTATCACCAGTGCCTTTATCAGCGGTATCTCCACCGGCGATGTCTGTCTGCAGTGTAATTTTTACCCCTTCTAAGCTTGGGGCAATATCGGTGGCAACAAAAGTCGCAGGCTTTGAAGCATCTAGACTGTACGTCCATACCGTCAAACCACTGGCATGCGCCATATCTAGCATAACCTGCGCGTACTCATCATCGATATTAATGATGGCGTGCGTCAAGGAAGGAAAATGCGTTTTGTCAAAGAGCCTAGCTTTTGCCGCGGCATACGCTGCCATATCGGCATGATAATCTAAATGATCGCGGCTTAAGTTGGTATAAATCGCAACAGATATCGGTACGCCTTGTAGACGCTGCTGATCAAGGCCATGCGAGCTGGCTTCTAACGCCAATATTTCTGCCTTCTCAAGCGCCATTTGATACACAAACTGCTGCACCGCAAGAGCGTCGCCCGTGGTATGGCTAGCCTGCACCAAGGCACCCAGTCGACCGTTACCTGCGGTCCCCATCACAGCGCTGCTCATGCCAGTCAGCTGCGTCAACTGTGCCACCAGCTGGCTGATGGTGGTTTTGCCATTGGTGCCTGTCACTGCCACCACCGTGGGTAACCGGCTAGGCTGCTGGTACTGTAAGCGCGCCTGAATGAGACTGCCCAAAAAATCACGAATATGCGGCACGTATATCAAAGGACAAGACAATACATCTGCTGGCGACTGTCCATCATCAAACAAATCGCTTGGGTCAATCTCCGAGAGAATAAAGGCCGCCTGTGACGCAGCTTGTAGCAGATAGTCGCGGCTTTTTTGACAGTGGCCTGTCTGGCTTTTTAGCAGGACAAACACATCGTGTGCCGCAACGTGGCGGCTATCTAACTGAAACTGTGCAAATGGTATATGCGCGACCGAAACGTCCTCACTGATATTATCCGCAGCAGCGAGCAGCGCGGTGAGCGATGACTGTAGCAAAGAATGCTGACGATCGCCGCTCTCTAAAAGCTGCTGCAAGGTAACCAAGGTAACCGAGTGGGTACTGGGCGGTGAGGTAAGGGTGGTCATGGGCAAATCCTAAACGGTAAACACAAATCAGCGGCTGGCGCTGGATACTGACCGACATCTGTCGTCGTGTTTGTGTGGCAAGATACTTATGGCTCTTCGGTTTTTAGCGGTTTATCTAAAGGCACATTATACAAACGCAGCGCCTCTTTCATGACATTATGAAAGACAGGAGCGACCGTCAGACCCGCATAAATCTGCGCGCGCGGGTCTTCGATGAGCATCACGCCCACCAGCCTTGGGTTTGATGCTGGTGCCATACCCGCAAAGACGTTGCGATACTGGTCAGTATAGTAGCCTCCTTTTGGGTTGATACGGCGCGACGTTCCTGTTTTACCCGCCACACGGTAGCCATCAATGGCCGCGCCTTTCGCGGTACCACCCGGCTCGGTGACGCTCTCCATCATCTGCACGATAGACATCGCTTGCTCGTGCGCCATAATGCGTTTGCTTGGCTGCGGTTTGTCGTCTTTGATCAAGGTCAGCGGATGCATGACACCACCTGCGGCCAGCGCCGAATAAGCCTGTGCGACCTGCGCAAGTGTCACCTGCAGACCATAACCATAACTGACGGTGGCTCGGCGCGAGGTTTCTTTTTCTTTTGGCGTGACCACCAGACCACTACCCTCACCAGGGAACTGTAATGGGGTTTTTTCACCAAAGCCAAACTGCTTTTGCATATTGGTAATGGCATCAGGCGGCAGGGATAATGCAATCTTGGTCGAGGCAACGTTACTCGATTTTTGTAGTAGCGTACCCATGTTGATCATGCCGAGATTACGGTGATCGCGAATGGTATAACCTCGGACACGGATGGAGCCTGGATTAGTATCAATCAATGACGTCGCGGTATATTTACCCGAGTCTAACGCCGCAGCCACAGTAAATGGCTTCATCACTGAGCCTGGCTCAAAGACGTCTAACAGCGCACGGTTTCGCTGGTTTTCACCGGTCATCTCATTGAGGTTATTGGAATTAAATGACGGCCAGGTCGAGAGGGCGAGCACCTCGCCTGTCTGCACATCGACGACCATACCTGTCGACCAGCGCGCCCGCTGTAGGCGTCCTGCTTTTTCTAACTCTTTATAAAGCAGATATTGCAGGCGCGAATCAATCGTCAGCGCCAAATCTTTGCCCGGTATCTCAGGCTCAACTTGCTTGATTTCTTTTAGGCTGTTTTGTTTGGCATCTTTTAGCACCAGTACCTTGCCATCTTTGCCCGCCAGCTCCTTTTCGTACTGACGTTCGATACCCGCACGCCCTTCATAGCCGCCCTCAGGGTCATTGGCGTTTTGTCCCATAAAGCCGAGCAATTGCGAGTTGGGCTGAGGCTGCGGGTAATAACGCTGAAAGAAGTTTTTTTCATATACCCCAGGGAAATCTAAAGAGCTGACACTTTGGGCAATCTCTGGCGTGACTTTATTAAGAAGCGGTAGGTAGTGCGAGCCTGCGCCTGATGGCAACGCTGCTTTTACTGCTTCCTCGTCCGTGACATCGATGCTGTCATCGATCGCGGTGACTCGTCTTAGCTCACTGACTGAGATATTGGCGGCAGCGGCCAAGGTCGTCAAGTCCATAGCATCCAAGCGTTTTTGCATGCGCGCTCGTAGCTGCGGACTGTCAGGATTGGTCAAAATGATGCGTTTGAGCTCATAGTATTCACGCGCATAGTCATGCGGACTAAAGGACACTGTCGCCAGCGGCGCACTCACTGCCAGTGGCAGTTTGTTGCGATCGGTAATCATACCGCGATAAGATGTTTGTGTGCGTACGCTGGTGATCAGCTCATTGCCCTTATCTTGATAAAACTGGGCATTGGCGACTTGAATGTAGTAAGCACGGCCTATCAGCGCGAACAATATGGCAAGCGCCAACCCCCAAACCGTCCAAAATCGCGCTTTGTCTTGCTCAAAACCGCCCCGTGAGGACGCCCCTGATGCTTTATTTAAAAACGCGGTTTTACGGTTTTTGACACTGGTATAAGCGCCTTGATTGTCATTCTTTTTTAGTCGCCCAAACAGCTTAGCCTTACGGCTATCTGCCGCACTACTATCAGTTTTTTTATTATCAGTTTTTTTATTTTTTTGTCCTGATTTGGCCGCACTGACACGGCGCAGCGGCTTGGTGACTTTGCCGCTGGTGGGTTTTTTGCTGTTGTTTTCTGCTGTTGACTTACCGGTCTTGGCTTTGGATTTTTTTTCACTCATCGCCCAGCCTCCGCCGCATTGGTATTAATTGATGTAGCTCTAGGCGGCGCAGCGGGCGACAAATCGGTACTGGCAACCTCTTGCATGACATCACTATCATTGGCGGTGATATCTGCCTCGCTAGAGGCGGCTGGCGCCAGCGCCGTAGGAGCGCCTGGCTGAATAATCAACTTGTCTTTGAGGGTTGGAGAGTACATGCCAAGCTCGGCCACAGCGCGGCTGGCAATTTGCGGCGTGGCACTAAAGGTTTGCTGCTCGATCAGCAACCGCTGATGCTCTACTTGTAGCTTGCGCTGTTGTTTTTTCATGTCTTGCAAGGTCTTATAGTCCTGATGGTATTGCTGGACGCCTTCAGCGGTCTTGATACCGCTCCAGATGATTGCCGCCGCCAGCAATAATAAAATCGCCACATAAATGCTGACCACATTAAACCGGCGCACAAACAGCTCGCCGATATCGACATTAGGAGGGGTGCCGGCGCGGCGAGTAGGTTTGTCAGATATTGCCATGACGCTCTCAAAAAGTGGACTTCAAATATAAAATCGGCGACGGTTTTAAACAGTTTTTATGCGCAAATGTCTTTACCAGATATTCAGGCTGCATCGGTGACATAAAACCAAATATCACTGTCGTGCGCGCTACAAACAAAAAACCAACTGCTGAGCCTAGCAGGTAATATTTACAGCTTTTTAACACTAGCGTAGCCATTCACACATTTTTATCTTATTTAGACAAACAACAGCAAAGCGATATGACTACTCTTAAACCGCTTCACTGACAATGCGATTAATCTTGGCTTGCCGCCTGTTGGTACTCAACATCGCTGCGCGTGGCCAGTCGTAACCATGCACTGCGCGCGCGCGGGTTGCCGCTGACCTCGCTCTTGCTAGGCCCCACCCGTTTTGGCTTACTAAAATAGCGCGGACGTTTGGGCGGCATCGGCAGCTTGTCATCCTCTGGATATTGCCCTTTGCTATGGCGCTGCAAAAACTGCTTGATTCGGCGGTCCTCTAAAGAGTGAAAGCTAATCACTGCCAGCTGACCACCTGCTTTTAAAATCGGAATGCTTTGCACCAAAAAGTCATCGACATCGCCCAGCTCGTTATTGATGAAAATACGCATGGCCTGAAAGCTTTGGGTCGCTGGATGCTTGCCGCGCTGCCAGTTGGGGTGCGCCGTTTTGATCACTTCTGCCAGCTCAAGCGTGGACTCATAGCTGTCCATCTGCTTGATGGCGCGTGCGATACGGCGACTGTGGCGTTCTTCGCCAAACTCATAAAGCACATTGGCCAAGGTTTCGTCATCGACCTGCTCGAGCCATTCGGCCACCGACTGGCCACGACTGGTATCCATACGCATATCGACCGCGCCATCACGCATAAAACTAAAACCGCGGCTACCATCATCAATCTGCGGCGATGAAATGCCCAAATCTGCCATCAAGCCATCGACCTGATCGATGCCCAGCGCCGCTAGGCTGTCCGTTAAGGTCGCAAAACTATCATGCACCACTTTGACACGGCTGTCACTAGCGGCCAGCTCTTGCGCCACAGCAATTGCTGTCGGGTCTTTATCAAACACCACCAGCGTCGCGTCGTCGCTCAGATGACTCAATAATAGACGGCTATGACCGCCACGGCCAAAGGTAGCATCGACGTAGATGCCGCTCATTTGCAAGCTGGGTTGTGGGGCGTCATCTGTGCATTTAGGAAGAGATTTGACTCCCAGTACCGCCGCCACCGTTTCTTGCAATAGTACGGCATCATGGACAAAGCGCTGCTCGCTGGACGCCGCGCACGCAGACGCTCCCTCACGGATGGACTGCGCGGTATCAGAGGTGACAGCAGATAAATCAGCCGCCGACTTGGCAGGGTCAGTGGCCAAAGAAGGGCTTTGTTTGCAAGTGGACGTACTGTTTTGCTTATTATTTGGCTTATCATTCAATGTGGACACAAACGACTCAGTAGATAACGGCCATATCGGCCGGTAATAGTAAAAAATCAGATGAAAATAAACAAGTTATGTCTTGCTTGACCTTATTATCGCAAGGATACACGGTGAGTCAAGCACTAGACAGGCTTTTCATTAAAAATATCGCAGCTGTCTGTTATACTAGCGCTATATTTTACGCTATTTTTTGCTATTGACGGCCACTCTTTCATTGCTATTTTAGTCATATTTTTTCTTCAGCTATTTTGTGGCTATTATTGCTATTTATCGCCCACGACATTTTGAGATTTTTATTATGCAAACATCGACCCACGCTCCCTCCGACACGAGCAATGCCCGCCCTATCCGCACGCGTATTGCGCCCTCGCCGACTGGCTTTCCGCATGTCGGTACCGCTTATATTGCGCTTTTTAATTTGGCTTTTGCCAAAGCCCACGGCGGCGAGTTTATTTTGCGTATTGAGGACACCGATCAAACGCGTTCGACGGCCCAATCCGAGCAGATGATTTTGGACGCGCTACGCTGGGTCGGACTTGACTGGAGCGAGGGGCCAGACGTTGGTGGCCCGCATGCGCCTTATCGTCAGAGCGAGCGTAGCGATATTTATAAAAAACACGCCGAGCAGCTGATAGCAAGCGACCATGCGTTTCGCTGTTTTTGTACTACAGAAGAGCTAGACGCCATGCGCGCTGAGCAAATGGCCAATGGCGAGACCCCGCGCTATGACGGACGCTGTGCCCACCTACCTCCAGAAAAAACTGCGCAATTGGTAAGCGAGGGCACCCCGCATGTGATTCGTATGCGTGTGCCCACCGACGGCGTTTGCCAGGTACATGACATGCTGCGCGGCACCGTCGAGATTCCTTGGGCGCAAGTCGATATGCAGGTGCTGCTAAAAACTGACGGCATGCCAACTTACCATCTTGCCAACGTCGTCGATGACCACTTGATGGAAATCACTCACGTCATGCGCGGCGAAGAGTGGCTAAACTCTGCCCCCAAGCATCAACTGCTTTATGACTATTTTGGTTGGGAGATGCCAACACTCTGCCACATGCCGCTACTGCGTAACCCTGACAAATCAAAGCTGTCGAAGCGTAAAAACCCAACCTCAATCACCTACTACCGTGATGCCGGCGTACTGCCTGAGGCGCTACTCAACTACCTAGGCCGTATGGGCTACTCAATGCCTGACGATACCGAAAAATTCACCTTGGATGAAATGATTGCCAGCTTTGATATCCAGCGCGTGTCTCTTGGTGGCCCTATCTTCGATACCGAAAAACTCAATTGGCTAAACAGCGAATGGCTACGTGCGCTTACACCTGAAGAGCTAAAAAACAAAATCCTCGATTGGGCCAGTGACAGCGATAAACTCACCGCGATCGCCGCTGCGATTCAGCCACGCATCGAGCTGTTGTCTGACGCGGTCAACTGGGGCGGCTTTTATTTCCAAAACCTGCCAGACATCACCGCTGAGAGCTTCACCCATAAATCGCTTGAGCCTGAGCAAATCATCGAGCTGCTACAACTGGCGCTTTGGCAGCTTGAGACCCTGCCGACGTGGTCGGAGGAAAACATCTATACCACGCTAAAAGGCCTCGCCGCTCACCTCGATATCAAGATGCGCGACTTTATGGCGCCGTTCTTTATCGCGATTGCTGGTAGCACCTCATCGACGCCCGTTATGAACTCGATGGCGATTATTGGCGCGGACATGACCTTGACGCGCTTGCGCCATGCGGTTGATGTCCTAGGCGGCCTTGGTAAAAAGAAACTGAAAAAACTTGAGAAAAAAGCGGCGGATCTGCCTAATTTTTTAGCTGATGCATAGTTTGGCAGCAGGGTATCCTTGTACTTGCCAATGAAGAGTAGAATGGATAAGTAATAAAAAGGAGTCAGCTCGATACTGGCTCTTTTTTATGTAACCTCCATACTCAAACGCCCATAATTAGCCATTTAAATACTTTTAATGACTTTTTTTGCATTATTTTGCATTTTTTTAAAAATAGCGGTTGACAAGACTGCTGGTCTTACCTAAAATACGCACACTCTTAGCGAGGGGCTATAGCTCAGTTGGTAGAGCACTTGCATGGCATGCAAGGGGTCAACGGTTCGACTCCGTTTAGCTCCACCATACTATTTATCGCTCAACGGATAAATATTGCTTTGAGAACAATGTCAGCACCTAGGCAAGGCTTTTTGATAAATAAGCACTCTGATATTGTGAAGTACCGTTATAACCATAGGTTATGACACTCTATGCGTCCCCATCGTCTAGAGGCCTAGGACACCGCCCTTTCACGGCGGTAACGGGGGTTCGAATCCCCCTGGGGACGCCACTATTCGGCGTCACTTATTAGCACTTTTGCTTAGCATCAGGTTAGACTAATAAGCGAACACTAAAAAAACCCAGTCATCATCCGGTGACTGGGTTTTTTTTCGTTTGTCGTTTATAAAAACCATCGATATGAGCTGCTCATGACGACCGATATCAGGTAAACTACGAAATAAACGATAAATAAAACACTCCCCTATTATTGCTAACACAAGGAAGTATGAGCCATGTTCGGTATCGAAAACTATCTGGGTTTTGTGATGGCAGCGATTTTATTAAACCTTACCCCAGGCACCGATACCATGTATATCATCACCCGCAGCGTTTCGCATGGCAGCGCAGCAGGGTTTTATTCTGTCCTCGGTATCATCTCAGGCATCTTGGTACACACGGTATTCGCCGCATTGGGTCTATCGATCATTTTGATCAACTCGCCTCTGGCCTTTACGATTGTAAAATATATCGGTGCCAGCTACTTGTGCTATCTGGGTATAAAAATGCTGATGAGCAAGCAGCCTTCTTTACTGGCAAATCATTTACCAAAAAGTAGCCCATCGGCACCTGCCAACTCTATAGCGCACTGGCAAATATACAAACAGGGCGTATTAACCAATGTCTTTAACCCAAAAGTCGCGCTATTCTTCCTCGCATTTTTTCCGCAGTTTATTGATCCTAGCTATGCTCATAGCGCCTTGTCATTTCTGATCTTAGGATTGAGTTTTGCGCTGACGGGCTTTGTATGGTGTTCGTGCCTTGCCTTACTGGCCTCAAAATTTAGTGCCAACTTAAGAAAAAACCCAGCTATCGAAGTTCTTTTAAATAAAATAAGCGGCGTGGTGTTTGTTGGTTTGGGAGTTAAGCTATTGACTGAAAAGGGTTAAAAAAGCTGCTATAAATGTCCAAATAAGCTACTTTTTATAAAATTTAACTACCCATAAAAAAAGCCCAATCCCCTACTTTGACTGGGATTGGGCTTTTTTATATTAAAATTAATCAAACACTAGCCTGCTTCTTTGCTCTCGCTTGCCAATTGACGCAACACATAGTGCAGTACGCCGCCATGACGCACATATTCGCGCTCTTTTGGTGTCTGTAGACCGACATTAACCTCAAAGGTTTCGGTCGAGCCATCAGCGCGGGTGGCAGTGACGGTGGCGACTTTGCTCTCGCCATTATCAAGGCCCGTGATGCTGAGCACTTCTGAGCCATCGAGCTTGTAGGTTTGAGCGTCTTCGCCATCTTTGAAAGTCAATGGCAGCACGCCCATACCGACGAGGTTTGAGCGGTGAATACGCTCAAACGAAGTGGTGAGTACCGCTTTTACACCAAGCAAAATCGTACCCTTGGCAGCCCAGTCACGGCTAGAGCCTGAGCCATACTCCGCCCCGCCGAGGACGACGAGTGGACGTTTATCTTCTTTATACTTCATCGCTGCATCATAGATAGCCATTTCTTCACCATCTTGTAGCGTCGACTTGTCATCTTTGAAGTAATAGGTATAACCGCCTTCTTTGCCGCCCATCATTTGGTTTTTGATACGGATATTGGCAAAGGTACCACGAGTCATGACTGCATCATTACCACGGCGTGAGCCATAACTGTTGAAGTCAGCTTCCATGACGCCGCGCTCTTGCAGGTACTTACCTGCTGGTGAATTTGGATCAATATTGCCCGCAGGTGAGATATGGTCGGTGGTGATTGAGTCACCAAACAGACCTAAGATACGCGCGCCTTCGATATCAGGGATACCCTCTGGCTCCATGGTCATACCATCAAAGAACGGTGGATTTTTGATGTACGTTGAGCCTTCATCCCATGGATATAGCTGGCTATCGGCTGAGCTAATCGCGTTCCATTCTTTACTACCATCGAACACTTCACCATAGTTTTTACGGAACATATCAGCATCGATATTATTGGCAATCAGCTCGTTGATCTCATCTGACGTTGGCCAAATGTCTTTTAGATAGACATCATTGCCGTCTTGATCTTGACCGAGCGGATGGGTGGTTAAGTCAATATCGACTGTACCTGCTAAGGCATAAGCGACAACCAATGGCGGCGATGCTAGGTAGCTGGCCTTGACGTGTGAGTGAATACGACCTTCAAAGTTACGGTTACCAGAGAGCACCGCTGAGGCGACTAAATCGTTCTCTTCGATGCCTTTTTCGATCACATCAGGAAGCGGACCTGAATTACCGATACACGTGGTACAACCGTAACCGACCAAATAAAAACCTGTTTTTTCGAGCTCATCCATCAGCTTGGTTTTTTCAAGATAATCGGTGACTACTTTTGAGCCGGGCGCCAGTGAGGTCTTGACCCAAGGCTTGGCTTTTAGACCTTTGGCAGCGGCCTTTTTGGCGACCAATCCAGCACCAATCATAACGGCTGGATTTGAGGTGTTGGTACAAGAGGTAATAGCGGCAATCACGACTGAACCATCACGCAGCTTATGCTCTTTGTCGTCAATATTAACGCTTGAGAACACGTTATTGGCTGGCTGGTAGCCTTTGCTATCGTCAGTTTCGGTATCAACGTCGATGTTGGGTTCAGCTGCCAAGTGTTCCGCTTGCTCTTGCTCGCCGCCTTCTTGGTCAAAGCGTACTTTGCCTTCGACTTCTGCCTTACGGTCCTTGGTCATCTTCTCAAGCGTTTCGCCGAATTTTTCGTGCATATCAGATAAGTTGATACGCTGCTGCGGCAGATTAGGGCCTGCCAGTGCTGGCTGGACAGAAGACAGATCAAGCTCTAGCTTACTTGAGTAAGTCGCCGCTGGCGTATCGGCATCATGCCATAAGCCTTGCGCCTTGGCATATTTTTCGACCAACTCAATTTGCGCTTCGTCACGGCCTGATAGACGCAGATAATCAATCGCCATTTGGTCAATCGGGAAGATACCACAAGTCGCACCATACTCAGGCGACATATTGGCAATCGTCGCCCGATCCGCTAATGGCATTTGATGCAAGCCTTCACCGTAGAATTCGACAAACTTACCGACCACGCCATGTGCTCGTAGCATCTCGACCACACGCAATACCAAATCCGTCGCGGTGACGCCTTCACTGAGTTTGCCTGTCAGCTCAAAACCAACCACTTGCGGAATCAGCATCGAAGACGGCTGACCGAGCATCGCCGCTTCAGCTTCGATACCGCCAACGCCCCAACCAAGCACACCGATACCATTAATCATCGTCGTGTGACTGTCGGTACCAAACACCGTGTCAGGATAGGCGGTCAGTTCGCCATCGACATCCGCTGCCATGACTACGCGCGCAAGATACTCAAGGTTGACCTGATGCACAATACCCGTCGCTGGCGGGACAACGACAAAGTTCTCAAAGGCATTTCGGCCCCAATGGAGAAACTCATAACGCTCATTATTACGTTTAAATTCAATTTTTTCGTTGAGATCGAGCGCATCTTCGCGGCCATAAGCATCGACCTGTACAGAGTGATCGACGACCAGCTCACTAGGGATAAATGGGTTAATCTGCTCAGCCTTCCCGCCAAGCTCAACCACTGCATCACGCATCGCTGCCAGATCGACGACTGATGGCACGCCGGTAAAATCCTGCAATACCACACGCGCTGGCATGAAGGCGATTTCTTTTGACGCCTCGGCGCCTGCATCCCAATTGGCAACCGCTTCGATATGGTTTTTGCCGACTGACTGACCACCGTCTTCGTTACGCAGTAGATTCTCTAACACGACTTTCATACAGTATGGTAGCGTATTGATATTGTCATAAGTCTCGGCAAGTTTGGGCAGGCTATAATAGACATGCTCCTTGCCATCGACCGAAATGGTGTCTTTTACATTAAAGATATCACTCATGGTAGCTTCCTTATCGTTGTTATAAATCCTAAACATAAATGGCCAATTACAAATTAGCATTTATGTGGATGTTGGTGGCTCAATAAATGGTGGTTTATTAAAGAAATACTGTGTCAAAGTAGGCACTAAAAACATTCATTATTACAAAACCATGTAAGACAAAATCCTAAGATATATGTTTTCATCAACCCAAGCTGTATAAGTGCTTGTAAGACCTGACATCAACTTGTTTTTTACCATAACAAATATATAGTGCTTTGTTAACGTCTGGACGTAGTCAAATCGTGGCACAATCGTAACTGTAACAATGTGTTAGCGAGTTATTAATGAGAGGCTAGCCAAATCCATTTTTATTATTTTTTACGGCGACCACTACGAAACACAAATGGATCGTCATAAAAATGAGAATCTTCATTCTCGGCCCAAAAATGCGGCACACCTAAAATGGGCAATGGCGATAAATGACGCGGTGTGACTGCGTCCTTTGATAGTAATCCATTCATATAATCAGCCAATTTATCATCCAAAAAGGCGATGCGCTGCTGCGTTGACAAGGCAAAGAAATCCTGGCCGACGCTGATGACCACGCTATGCGCGCACAACGGCTTACGCGGACAGATCAACTGCTCAAGCAGCGCGTGACCAAAGATATAAACCGCAGCTTTAGCGTCTTTGCTAGGGTTATCTATTTTATCCCAATATCTTCTTGGTTTGACTAGACTGTTTTGCCAATCAAAGTCGATCAAAGCCTCACCAATGCTAGTATCAGAGGTCACTAAAATTGCGCCGTTCTCATCAAACACGGTGATGGTATCGCGCACGCGGCCACGGTTTTTACTGCCAGTTGGCTCTTCACTACATTTGGCAATCTCAAGCATGTGATGATAATTGAGCATGGCCTTGGTCTTGGGAAAGGTGAGCCAAATACTGCCGTTAAATAAATCATGTAGGTTATCGCGCGTCGGAATCTTGCCAGTGGTGCCAATGAACTGCTCGTAGCCTTGGCCCTCTGGTAGGGCATCTTGCGGTACAAACTGTAAAGTCTGCACCTTATGGTTATATGCAGGCTTGGTGCGCGGTAGTTGTTGCTGCAAGGCTGCTGCCTGCTGATTCAATGCGGTATTTAATACTTTCGCGATGATGTCTGGCGTGTCTTGGGTGCGGCTGATATCAAGGACTTGAGTCTCAGGAGCAGAGCTTTGAGTATCAGCGCGCTCCATGTTCCAGTTACTCGCCGCACTAAGCCGAGTGATGGCTTGACTAATGGCATCCAACTGCTGCACATGCCCAAGCCACGGCGCACGCCAGTCAATCTGGGCAAAGCTATCATCAAGTCTACTTGCCGCTACGGCTGACGCCTGTATAGACGAATCGTTTGGTAAAGGCTTGTCAAAACGCGCATCTAAACGATGCAAAGGAGGCAGGTTACTGGCAGTCATATCAAACTATCTCTCATGGGCGATGGGCGGCTTATGGTATCATGGTGCGCTTTTTTACGGCTAGACGGGCAGCTCGAAACGTTGTGTTCGCGCGCTATTTATTGATGAGTTTTTATGGCAAATTTTAATACCCACTTAAATGTCGCTTTTATGGTCAGCGGCACCTTGAGTTTGACGGTTTATAAAGCTGGATTGATTGATGATTCAGGGTTTTTAGTATGCGTGGCGCTTGGTACCATCGGTGGATTGCTACCAGATTTGGATTCAGATAATTCAACACCGATTAAGCTGGGTTTTAATATTACCTCGTTTGTCTTTGCCTTTGGCTTGGTCATGCATTGGCGTAGTGATTTGAGCTTGCTGGCATTGATCGCATTATGGCTGGCGGGTTATGGTTTTATGCGTTATGTGATCTTTCATATCTTTACCACCATGACCGTACATCGCGGCGTTATCCATTCTGTGCCTTATATGGCGATACTTGGACTGGGGTTAACCTGTCTAAGCTATTATGGTCTGCATCTACCGCTGACAACCAGTTGGTTTTATGGTCTGTTTTTATTTGGCGGTGCGATGGTGCATTTGGCTCTAGATGAGTTGTATAGCGTCAATTTGTCCAATATGAAAATGAAGCGCTCGTCGGGTACGGCGATGAAGTTTTATCAGCATAAAGACAAATGGTGGTATTTGCTGCTATACGTTATTTTGGCGTTATTGTTATATATAGCGCCGCCGTTTGACACCTTTTGGCAGCAGGTCAGTGATCCTGCAGCTTGGGCAAAGCTTAAGCTCGGTCTATGGCCAGAATTGATAAAAGGCTGGCGAAGTTAAGGCCGCCTCTACCAGCAAAAAATGATAAATAATGAGAGTACACTATGTCGACTTCTGCCGCCCTCCAAACCTGTCCTTGCCAAATCAACCCCGCGTCAGAAACCACCACCGCGCCCCTACTTTATAAAGACTGCTGTCAGCCTTATCATGACAGCCTGTTAAATAAAGAAGCGGATGACATCAAGGCAGAAACGGCGGAGCGTCTGATGCGCACGCGTTATAGCGCTTTTGTGCTTATCAAGCCAGAATACATCGTCAAAACCACACTACCCGCGCAGCAAAGCTTACTTGATGTGACAGCAATTGAGGAATGGGCCACTAAGACCGATTGGGCAGGATTAGAGGTTGTAGAACACAGAGCAAAGCTTGGCAAACGACACGCGCAAGTTGAGTTTAAGGCGTTTTATACGACAGCGGATGCTCAGCAAGCGGCGCATCATGAGCGCTCTACTTTTGTAAAAGTAAAAGATGAGGCTCACAAAGAGACTTGGTTCTTTTTAGATCCAACGGTCGCGATGAGCGTGACACAAAAGCAGCCGTGTATCTGCGGGTCTGGTGAGAAGTTTAAGCGGTGTTGTGGGAGTTATTTAGCATAATCCCTAAACACTCGCCCCAACTTCCCTTGCAATCGCAATGCCTTCGTCCACTGTTAAAAATTTACGCTGGCTTGGGCTGTCTTTATAAATAATCTCACCCTCAGAGAATATCAGACATTCATTGACCGCCAACTGTTGCCAGTTTTCATTTTCAGTCAATGGTACGGTTACCAAAATCGTCACCTTATCGGTATCGGTGGTGACATCGCTAAAGTTAATCGCCAAGTCATCGTCCGCCAGTTTCGCTTCGCCAAATGGCGCTTGGCGGGTCAGATAAAACAATAAGCTACCGGCATACGCCAATTGCCAGCGGCCGTTGGAGATTAGACAATTAAACAAACCGTTGGCCGATAAATAACGGCACTGCATGGTCAAAAAGTTAAACAGCGTCTGGTCGTCAGGACGGGTTTTAAAAGTGCTTTTTAAGCGATTGACCAAATAGCAGAATGCCATTTCAGAATCAGTTGAGCCAACTGGCTGACAATGCGCGGCGTTGCCATTGTCTTGTAGGCGCTGACAGCGTTTGATAAATTCGCCATTCATCTGCCCGTTGTGGGCAAACACCCACTGCTCGCCCCAGACTTCGCGGACGAAAGGATGGGTATTTGCCAGACAGTTTTGTCCCTGCGTGGCTTTACGAATGTGGGCAATGACATTCATGGCCTTAATCGGATAATTATTGACCAAATCTGCCACTGGCGACAGGTGGCTTGGGCGATTGTCATGAAACAGACGTAGCCCTGTTGAGTCGTTTGCCGTCTCTCCATTATTGGTGCAGTCGCTACGCTCAAAAAAAGCAATACCAAAACCGTCCTCATGACTGTCCGTCATACCGCCGCGACGACGAAACCCTGCAAAGCTAAACCCAATATCGGTTGGGGTATTACAGTTCATTCCTAAAAGCTGGCACATTTATAGATCACCATCATGATTGTCGTTATGATCGTCGTTTTTTGTAGGATGTACAGTCGCGCTTGCGCCATTTTCTGCCCCTTCATCAAACATCTCATAGGGCGTCGCGCCTTCGGTATCGATACTGTCCAAGATACGTTTGGCATGCGCCAGCTTGGTATCTTGTATCCACAGCACAATACCTGAATTCATCCCTGGCATCGCGCTTAGCGGCTGCAAGGATACAGTGATACCGTTATTACGCAGCAGATTGGCATGCAGCTCACCTTGCATATTGGTGTCATAGCGTGCCAGTTTGTGCCAGTTATCAACTTGATCGGTCATAGGGTCGCCTCTGTGGTTTGGATGCAAAAAATGGTATTGAGCAAAAAAACTTACGCCAATTGATCGAGCGTATATTCTTTGATGCTTATGTCACGACTATTACTTAAAGTAGCACGCGCTTGCTCAGCGTGGGTGATATCACTAAATATACCTATGAGTTGATTGTCGCGCTTATCATTTGATAAGACAAATACCGTCTTTTGCGCTTTTTCGACATGCGCCCAGTGATAAGCGGCCAAACGCTTCATAAGGTCAGGATTTTTCACCATGATATTGTCACCCGTCCGACCTTCGGTACGGTTATAATGAATGACATTAAGACGCAAAAGCCAGAAAATCACCGCCGCTTTGGCAAGCATAACAGGTAACGCACGTTTTTCATCGCGGTTTAGCGCACGTTTTGACTCATATCCTTCTAAAAACGCTGCCATCTTACGACGATCAAAATGTACCAGCTCGCCTTGCTCAGCATCGCCCCACGTGGTACAAAAATCATTGATGGTAATGGCGATATCCATCACATAGTACTCGACACTGACCTCAGTAAAATCTAATAGACCTGTTAGATTTTCCTGCCCTTTAGTCAAGTCCCATAGCGTATTGTCAGCGAACATATCGAGATGACATAAGCCTTTTGGTAAGTCGGTCAGGGGTAGATTTGAGTAAGCTTGCCAAATATCGCGCATGAGCTTGGCTTCATCGCCGGGCATAAACTGCATTTCACGGTCGCGCACCTCGCTCCACGGATAGAGGGGCACGCCGTAGTCTTGTGCCGGTTGTAACGCTTGCAAGGTCTCATGCAGCATCGCTAACGCCGCACCGATCTCATGACACATCGCAGGCGTGGTCTCTTGCGGATGCGAGCCAGACAAGCACGGCACCAAGGTGATTGCTTTGTCCTCATAATGAATGACATAGCGTTTTTCCGTATCAGCATTATCATCAGCACCTAATGCTACCAGTGCCAACGGAGCAGCGACCGGCAGCTTGCCATCTAGTTGATTTAATATCACTGCCATTTTTTCGATGTCTTCTGGCGGACGCTCTTCAAACAAAGTAAACACATAAGCATGCGCGCCATCGACATCGTCCGTCGTTTGAATAAACCAGTTAGAGTTTTTGATGCCTTGGGTAATTGGAATGGCGCGGGCAAATGACACGCCAAAACGTTGGCAAAAGGCGGCAAATTGATCATCAGTTAACTGGGTATAGACGGACATGACATCTCACTTTGGCAATTGGATAAGAAGATAAATAGAATAAATCTGGACGCTAATGACAATAATCGTCCCGCGCATCAGCAAACCATCATAAATAGCATAATAATCTTGTGAAAACCTGCCTGATATGGCAGCGATTTTGCTAGACTAGCGCTTATGGTTGAATTGATTATAAGGTGAAAGACCCTATGTTAGCAAAGCGTATCATTCCTTGTTTGGACGTGGACAATGGCCGCGTGGTCAAAGGCGTACAGTTTGTCGATATCAAAGACGCTGGCGACCCTGTCGAAGTAGCGCAGCGCTACAACGAACAAGGCGCTGATGAGATTACTTTTTTGGATATTACTGCCACCAGCGATGAACGTGATACCACCTATCATACCGTCGAGCGTATGGCAGAGACGGTGCTTGTCCCCTTAACTGTGGGCGGCGGCGTGCGCAAAATTGCTGATATTCGTAACCTGCTCAATGCTGGCGCTGATAAGGTGGCGATTAATTCAGCCGCGGTTTTTACACCTGAATTCGTCGGTGAAGCTGCGCAGAAGTTTGGTAATCAATGTATTGTCGTCGCCATCGATGCCAAGCGCGTTGCCGATATCGACATCAATGGCATAAAAGTGCCACGCTGGGAGATTTTCACTCATGGTGGCCGCAAGCCTACCGGGATCGATGCCGTCGCTTGGGCACGTAAAATGGCAGAGCTTGGCGCAGGCGAGCTATTGGTCACTTCGATGGATGGTGATGGTACCAAAAAAGGCTATGACTTAGCGCTAATGAAGCATATTACCGATCAGGTCAACATTCCGGTTATCGCTTCAGGCGGTGTCGGTAATCTACAGCACTTAGTCGATGGCGTACTTGAAGGCGGCGTCGATGCGGTACTCGCAGCCAGCATCTTTCACTTCGGTGAGTATAGCGTACAAGAGGCCAAGCAATACATGGCAGCGCGCGGGATTGAAATGCGTTTATAATAAGCGCTTAAGTCAACCATGAGCGCAAAAAAATGCTATCATAGTCAACAACTTATTTTAGCCTTTTTCATTATTCAATTATTATTTAACAATTAATAAAATCAAAGGATATTTTTATGTCAAATTTACAGCAGCAGCGCAATGATGTGACGCATATCGATGGTAACTTGCATCAAAACGAAGCGGCGCGTATCGGTATCGTTGTTGGCCGTTTTAATGGGTTTGTCGTTGAGTCATTAGTCGACGGTGCTATCGACGCCCTACTACGTCATGGCGTATTGGGCAGCAACATCACTGTGATTCGTGTGCCAGGTGCCTTTGAGCTACCACTCGTTGCCCAGCGTGCCGCTGAGTCAGATCGTTTTGATGCCATCATTGCGCTCGGCGCGATCATCCGTGGTAGCACGCCACATTTTGACTTTGTCGCTAGCGAGTCTGCCAAGGGTCTGAGCAGCGTTGCGATTGATTATAATATCCCTGTCGCCAACGGTGTCATCACCACCGACAGCATCGAGCAGGCGATTGAGCGCTCAGGCACCAAAGCGGGTAACAAAGGCTCGGAAGCCGCTATGGTCGTCCTTGAGATGCTAGCGGTTTTATCACAGTTAGATGTTGATGACGATTACGACAACGATAATGACGCGTAGTATAGTTAGTTGAAAACAAAACTGGCATAAGTTCCAAAGCGCGACTGGGATGAATTTTTCGCAGCCTCTGTGTATACAGCACGCAAGGAAAGTTTATACCAGTAGCGCTATAACATTTTTAAGTTGAATCTACCATATCGCAGTCGTTTTATAGATTTATTATTCATTATTTTACTGTTTTTGATTGGCGCTGATGGGTTAAAAACTCGTGGCGTCAGTGTCTTAAAGCTCGCGGCACTGCCGACAAAGCACTGCAATTTTGCTTTAACACTCGATTGTCATCATCTGCCAGTCGATTACTATTTAACATTTTTAGTTCAAACGTCTATGCTTTTCTTATCACAGGCTATTTTTTACAATCAAGCTGATTGTACCCTGACGCTATTGGTATCTATATTAAATAGTCGTTAAATAATTAATGAATACAGTCAATCAAAAAATAGTTAATAAAAGCAGTTACTCAAAATAGCCACTTAACATTCAGGTATTTACCCCCTATGACTGACCAACTCAAGCGCGCCATCAACGCTGCAAAAACCGCACAAACCAATGACCAACAAGCTGAAGCGACTCGTATCGCAAGCAGCAGTGCAGGTGAGCAAAAATTTGATATGAGTGAGTCTTCTTATAAGACCAGTCACACCGCTGTGCGCAAAGCCAGACGCTTTGCTATGCAAGGCTTATATGAATGGCTGGTCACCGACCGCCGTTTTGATAAAGACGGTAAGCTTGGCTGGAAAGACAATGCGCCGCACGATATCGCCGCGCGCACCCGTGCGACCAACGCCATGCATACGGTACATATCGGCTACTATCACGAAATGATGCGCGATATTCCCGAACAAATCGAGGCATTAGATGCGCTTATCAGTCAGCATCTCGATCGCGATATCGATAAATTAGACACCGTTGAGCATGCTATTTTATTGATTGGTGCCTACGAGCTGCAAAACCGCTTAGAGATTCCTTATAAAGTGGTGCTAGATGAAGCAATGAAGCTCAACAATCACTTTGGCGCCACTGACGCGCACAAGTTAATCAACGCGGTGCTCGATAAAATGGCCACAGATCTGCGCGACCTCGAAGTACAGGCCGACATCAAGGCCAACCGCCGCAGCTCACAAAAAGCCGCTGCACCCGCCGCACAGCCGCAGCCGCAAACTACTGATGAAACCAAGGCTGTCACTAACGCTGACTACACCAGCGAGACGCCGACCACAACTGGCAAACCTCGTATCAGTGCCAATAAAGCCATTAAACGGCCACGTGCTAACAAAGCTCAGGCAAATATCAGTGATTATAGAGCCAGCAAAAAAGCCAGTGCGCAAGGACATAATGAGGAAGCAGCCACGCCTACCCCTGAGAGCACTGCCGCCGATGTTGGGCTACAGGACTCAAACCTTGTCAATTCAGACGAAAAAAGCAAAGACTAACCATGAATGAATTTGAGCTGATCGAGCGCATCTTTGCACAGATGCAAATATCGCCAGCACGCACGGCAACGGACGTCGAAAAAGGCATCGGTGATGACGCGGCGGTGATGAGCGTACCTACAGGCGCGCGCTTGGTCAGCTGCATTGATACTCTCGTTCAAGGGCGGCATTTTAGCGCCGATTGGGATGAAGTAAATCAATTAGCCTTTCAAATTGGCTATAAAGCAGTCGCGGTCAATGTCTCAGATATCGCTGCGATGGGTGCGGCGCCGCACAGTATTTTGCTGGCGCTGGCATTGCCTGAGCGCTTGGTAAATGAGACTTGGCTCACTGAATTTGCCAAGGGTTTGTTTCATGCCTGCCAGCTCTTTGGCGTGACCCTGATAGGCGGTGATACCACGCGCAGCGATAACTTAGTGTTAAGCGTTAGCGCGCAAGGGTTTTTAGCCGCTGATACACCAGCCGTCTATCGCTCAGGCGCGCAAGTTGGTGATAAAGTCTATGTATCAGGCACGCTTGGGGATGCCGCATATGCGCTGCAGCATCCTGATAGCAGCCAAGGTATAGCGCTGGCGCATCGCTTGCACATGCCGACGCCGCGTATCACCTTAGGGGCCGCGCTGGCCAAAGTGGGCGCCACAGCGATGATCGATATCTCTGATGGTCTGTATCAAGACCTTGGGCATATCTGTGAGCAAAGTGGCGTTGGCATACGTCTTGATTTAGAGCAGCTGCCAACCAGCCAAGCGTTAGCGAGCGTGGATATATCTGAGCGCTTACTATGCCAGCTGGCAGGTGGCGACGACTATGAGCTGGCTTTTACTTTACCTGCTGATATCGAGCCACCCGTCAACGATATCAGTGACACGCCAGTGACTTGTATTGGCGAGGTGATAGCATTGGCCAAGGCAGACACGGCAACCAACGTGCATGCTGAGCTGTATTATCAAGGACAGCGGGTAACACCGACGCACCCTGCCCCTTTTGCCACATGGCCCACGCTGACGGGTTACCAACACTTTGCAGGTTAATCCATGACCGATCATGATCTATCTAAGCCTGATATCCGGCAAGCCAATGACTGCCCGCCTCTACCTGCCACGGCCAGCACGCTCGATCGTGTGGTTTATTGGCTCGGTATTGGTCTCGGTAGTGGCCTGCCGCGCCGTGCCCCTGGCACATGGGGGACAGTGGGCGGGCTACTCGTCGCGATACCGCTTATGAGTTTCGGCTTTTTGCCGTTTTTGATAATCACTATATTGTCTTGTGTCGTTGGTAACTCAATATGCGGCAGAACCTCCACTCTGATGGGCGGTCACGACAACCCGCATATCGTCTGGGATGAATGGGCGGGTATGTGGCTCACCTTGCTACCGATGTCTTATATGGGCGTTGCCGATAGCAGTTTTTGGCAAAATATCAGCCAAACTTCTTCTCTCATCGCGCTTCTTATCGCCTTTATCCTGTTTCGTTTTTTTGACATCATCAAGCCACCACCGATCGGCTGGGCAGATAAAAAAGTCGCCGGTGGCTTAGGTATCATGCTCGATGACATTATCGCAGGCATCATGGCGGCAATTGTTTGGATTATTCTTTATAGTAGCGTATTATCACTATAAGCGTATTATCACTATAAGCGTATTATCACTTGCTAACTGATGCTGCTATGAGTCGTTAGCACATTTCGTGACGCTGCAAATAAGACGTTACAAAGATGTCACGACTTAGCAGTTTGGTTGGTTACGTATTTACGTTATAATTCAAATCACATCTTGTTACATTTGTAGGCCATTATGACTTCTCCTCTTTCGGTAATTATCCTAGCCGCGGGTAAAGGCACACGTATGCAGTCGGCCAAACCCAAAGTCCTGCAGACACTGGCTGGCAAGTCTTTACTCGCTCACGTTTTAGACACCTGCCACCAGCTGACGGTCGATGAGACCATCATCGTGCATGGTTTTGGCGGCGAGCAAGTCAAAGCTGAAATCACCACCCAGTATGCCCAATCAGACCTTACTTGGGTGGCACAAACTGAGCAGCTAGGGACCGGGCATGCGGTCAAGGTCACGCTGTCTGATTTGCCAAAAGACGGTCAAAGTCTGATTCTTTATGGTGATGTACCATTGGTCAGTTGCCAGACGTTAACCGCATTAAAGTCGGCCAATACCGATGGCATGTCGATGCTGACGCTAACGGTAGATAACCCGTTTGGGCTAGGCCGCATCAAACGTGACAACAACGGTAATATCGAAGCCATCGTTGAGCAAAAAGATGCCAGCGCTGATGAGCAAGCCATCAAAGAGATCAATAGCGGCATTTACTGCGTCGATAATGCCCTGCTTCATAAATACTTGCCGAAACTATCAAACGACAATGCCCAACAAGAATACTATCTGACAGATATTGTCAAGATGGCCGTGGCCGATGGTATCGCCATCGCTGCGATCGAGCCTGAGCATACCTTTGAGATTGAAGGCGTCAATAACCGTCAGCAGCTTGCCAGCTTAGAACGGACGTGGCAAGGAAAGTTAGTCGCTGATTTACAAGAAGCTGGCGTGCAGTTTGCCGATCCTAGTCGCGTCGATATTCGAGGGACCCTAAGCGCCGGTCAAGATGTGTTTGTCGATGTTGGCGTGGTGTTTGAGGGTGATTGTACCTTAGGCGACAATGTCTATATCGAGGCAGGATGCGTCATCAAAAACGCTCATATCGGCAATGCTTGTCATATCAAACCCTACTGCGTCATTGATCATGCCAAGATTGGCGCTGGTGTCGATGTCGGGCCTTTTGCGCATTTGCGTCCTGAAAGCGTACTAGCAGACCAGAGCAAGGTCGGTAATTTTGTCGAAATCAAAAAATCCACCATCGGTCAGGGCAGCAAAGTCAATCACTTAAGCTACGTGGGCGACTCGACTGTCGGGACAGACGTCAATATCGGTGCAGGTGTCATTACCTGTAATTATGATGGTGCCAATAAATCACAAACCATCATCGAGGACAACGCCTTTATCGGCTCCAATGCCAGCTTGGTGGCGCCGGTTACCATCGGTGATACAGCGACTGTAGCGGCAGGCTCGGTGATTACCAAGGATGTCGATGCCAGTGCCTTAGCATTTGGTCGCGCTCGGCAAACGCAAAAAGAGAACTTTCAGCGTCCAACTAAAAAATAAAGACGGCGGTGATCGTCAACTCGATAAAAACGATAGTAAGACCACTAAGGCAGTACGACAATAATTTGTGGTGCTGCTTATTTATATTGACAGATTAATGATTATCCATGTATTGGCATCTTTTCAAATCACATGGTATGAGAACATAAAATTTAAGGAATAATTATGTGCGGAATCGTTGGAGCAGTTGCTGAGCGTAATATCGCCAATATCTTACTTGAAGGACTAAAACGTTTAGAATACCGCGGCTACGACTCCGCTGGCCTAACGGTCATTCGTGATGGCGAGCTACATCGCGAACGCCAAGTGGGCAAGGTACAAGCCTTAGTCGATGCCGTCGCCGTCAATCCTGAGTTTTTTGATGGTCATATCGGTATTGCCCATACCCGCTGGGCGACACATGGCGAGCCTGCCCAGCGCAACGCCCATCCGCATATCTCTGGTAAGATCGCGGTGGTGCATAATGGTATTGTGGAAAACTATGCCGAGCTTAAAGAAACGCTGGTAGCAAAAGGCTACGAGTTTACCTCACAGACCGATACAGAGGTCGTTGCGCACTTAATCAATGATATCTATAAAACCACATCTGACTTATTAGAAGCGGTGCGTGCGGTCATTCCTATGTTACACGGCGCTTTTGCTCTTGGCATTGTGCATATCGATTGCCCAGACGAGCTGATTACCGTGCGTCTAGGCTCGCCATTGGTCATCGGTGTGGGGATCGGCGAGAATTTTATCGCGTCCGATCAGCTAGCACTTCTGCCCGTGACCAACCGCTTTATGTATCTAGAAGAAGGCGATATCGCCAAGCTGACACGCGACAGTATTGACGTATATGCAGATGGTGTAAAAGTAAAACGTCAAATACATGAGATTGACGCCGCCCAGCATAATGCCGATAAAGGCGAGTTCAGACATTATATGCTCAAAGAAATCTACGAGCAGCCAGATGCAGTTGCTCGTACCATTGAGATGGCAGTAGATAGCGATGCGCCATCTAAGCTGCGTGATGATTTTTTACAGCGCCATGAAGCACTGTTAAAAGGCATTAAACAGGTCCAAGTCATCGCTTGTGGTACCAGTTATCACGCAGGTTTGGTGGCAAAGTACTGGTTTGAAAGTCTCACTCGTGTGCCGTGCTCAGTCGAAGTGGCTAGTGAGTTCCGCTACCGCAATCCAGTCGTCGTCGATAACACACTGGTCATTTGCATCTCGCAGTCTGGTGAGACAGCCGATACCTTATCGGCGCTACGCGATATTCAAAAAAACACACCAGCCGGTATTGTGAGCTTGGCACTGTGTAACGTACCGACGTCGTCTTTGGTACGCGAGACCGATATCTTTTTGCCGACGTTGGCGGGCCCTGAGATTGGTGTCGCTTCCACCAAAGCTTTTACCACTCAGCTGGCCGCCTTGATGCTGCTGGTATTAAAGGTAGGCGCCGTCCAAGCGCGCATGACAGACGAGAAACTGAGCACGCTGCTAGAGAAATTACAAGCGCTGCGCGGCCAACTGCATGCCAGCTTACACCTCGATGCGCTGATCAAAGTCATGAGCGAGCATTTTGAATATAAGAAAAGCTGCTTGTTTTTAGGTCGCGGTTTACAATTTCCTATTGCACTAGAAGGCGCATTGAAGCTAAAAGAGATCTCTTATATCCACGCTGAAGGCTATGCCGCCGGCGAACTAAAACACGGCCCATTAGCCTTGGTGGATAAAGACATGCCAATTGTGGTGCTCGCGCCAAAAGACAGTATGTTTGATAAACTCAAAGCCAACATGCAAGAGGTGCATGCGCGCCATGGCGAGCTGTTTGTCTTCGCCAGTGAAGAGAGCAAGATGGTTGCAGAAGATAGAATGCACGTGGTCTATGTGCCTGAAGTTTGCGAGATACTGGCCCCCATCGTCTATAGCATACCTGTGCAGCTACTGTCCTACCATGTGGCCGTAATGCGCGGCACAGATGTCGACCAGCCTCGTAACCTCGCAAAATCAGTGACGGTTGAATGATACAACTTATTGATTTTAAATGTTTTTTATGAATCAAACCATTATATAATACTAAACCCTTTACTGTCTAGCATTACTAGATCGCAAAGGGTTTAGTGAACGTTGTTAGCCAAAATAATATGAATAGGGCGTGTTCTCATTCTAAAGAGAACACGCCCTATTATACAAATATCATTCTCTAAACCAGCCCTTTATAAAGAAAATAAAGTCCCACTACGAATAACAATACCGAAAAGCACTTCTTTAACAGTGGCGGTGAGAGCATATGAGCGACTTTTGCCCCAACTTTAGCGGTAAAAAAGCTCATACTCGCAATGCCCAAAAAGGCATAAATATGCACAAAGCCAATGGTATTGGGTACATCAACTTGCTGCTGCATACCAAAGAACATAAAGCCGAGCGCACCAGCAATGGCAATCGGCAAACCACACGCCGCCGACGTGCCTACCGCCTTTTGCATGACCACATTATAACGGGTGAGATACGGCACCGTTAAGCTGCCACCGCCAATACCAAAAATGGCCGAAGCCACACCAATAACACCACCTGCCGCAAGTTGCTTGGGTTTAGACGGTAATACCACAGGCGCATGGCTCGCATCACTCATATGTGTACGTCTTTTACCAGCGGTAAACATTCTATAAGCGACCCACAGTAAAAATACCCCGACAATCAGCTGCAGATATAACCCTGATATTTGCCCTGCTATCCCTGCTCCCAAAAAGCACCCTAGCGCCAAACCAGGTGCTAGATTTTTAAAGACCGGCCACATGACGCCGCCCTTTTTATTATGCGCCATGAGCGAGCTGATCGAAGTGACGATGATGGTCGCCAGCGACGTCCCCAAGGCCAGATGCATGACCGTATCAGGACTGTAATCCATTTGGGTAAAGACGATAAATAACAGCGGTACGATAATGGTGCCACCGCCCACGCCGAAAAGCCCGGCTGCAAACCCTGCTAGTGCACCTATGATTAAAAAAATGAGTAGTTCCACGGGATAGTGTCTTCTTATATAGATTTATTTTCTGAGCAAGTGCTCTATATTAATGCCAGTTATGACTTATACAAGCTCAACTTGACCGACGTAATGATAAGCACGGTTAAAATACACTAAACTCTCATCTTGCCCGCTTGGGGATTCTGGAGGTTTGATAGCGACCACTCGGCACATCAGCACACTATGCGTACCCACTTCTTGAATGTGCTCAATCTCACAATCAAAGCTCACTAGCGCATCTTTCAGGATAGGCGCGCCTGTCACAAGCTCAGTCCAAACTCCTTGCTCGAAGCGCTCATCTGAGCTTAGTTTAGAAGCAAAAGCATTGGATAAGTGTTCATGCTGGGCACCAAGCACATTGACGCTCAAGACTTTATTATCCACAAAATGCCCATGCGAGCGCGCCGCTTGATTCATACATACTAGCAGTGTCGGCGGTGTATCAGTGACGCTACATACCGCCGAGGCAGTAAACCCATGAATGCCTGACGAACCATTGGTGGTGATCACATTGACCGCCGTGGGCAATAGCGCCATGGCATCTCTAAAATCAGTGGCTTCAATCATATCTTTTATCATTACTACAATCCTGAGAAACGTTAAATCTATAAGTACCTTGTTAACTGAGGCCACTCATAAGCTTAAACAAGCCAGAACTTGTTAAGTTTTGCTAAACGCTCAGCTCTTGCCGCACGATTGCCGCACCAGCGCTCAGCGCATGTAGCTTGCCGCGTGCCACCTCACGAGACAACGGCGCCATACCGCAGTTGGTCGAAGGATACAGCTTGTCCGCATCGACAAATTGTAAGGCCTTACGTAACGTATCGGCTACCCCCTCAGGATTTTCAATATCATTAGTGGCGACATCGATTGCACCAACCATCACTTTTTTACCGCGGATGAGCTCTATCAAATCCATGGGCACATGCGAGTTTTGACATTCTAATGAGACGATATCGATATTAGATTGCTGCAATTTAGGAAACGCTTGCTCATACTGACGCCACTCTGAGCCCAACGTTTTTTTCCAGTCGTTATTGGCTTTGATGCCGTAGCCATAGCAAATATGTACCGCCGTTTCGCACTTTAAGCCTTCGATAGCGCGCTCTAGTGTCGCAATGCCCCAATCATTGACATCATCGAAGAATACATTAAATGCAGGTTCATCGAACTGAATGATATCCACACCAGCCGCTTCCAATTCTTTGGCTTCCTGATTAAGAATCGTCGCAAACTCCCACGCCAGCTTTTCGCGACTCTTATAATGATCGTCATACAGCGTATCAATCATGGTCATCGGCCCGGGCAATGCCCATTTGATCGGCTTGTCAGTATGCTTACGTAAAAACTTGGCATCTTCTACAAACACAGGTTTTTGGCGGCTCACGGCACCAACCACTGACGGTACGCTGGCATCATATCGATTGCGGATACGCACGGTTTCGCGCTGGTTAAAATCCACGCCGTCTAAGTGCTCAATAAAGGTAGTGACAAAGTGCTGACGGGTCTGCTCACCGTCACTGACGATATCGACGCCTGCTTGCACTTGCTCTTGTAGCGATACTAGCAGCGCATCCTGTTTTGCCTGAAGCAATTCTTCACCGTCAAGTTGCCACGGCGACCAAATTTTTTCAGGCTCTGCCAGCCATGAGGGTTTGGGCAAGCTGCCAGCGGTTGAGGTTGGTAATAATATATGCATGTTATCTCATCTTTTGTATCATAATATTTAATATCTAAAGCTCTATTAAGCCACTTGTTCATCAGCGCTTTTGTCTACCGCAAAGCCTGCTGCCCACTCATCTAGGATATCTTGATAAGGCGTAATAAATGTCTCTTCGGTGAACTTGCCTTGCTTCACTGCCAGCTGGCTGCGCTCCTCACGGTCATACACCACTTGCGTCTTTGAGTAGTCTTGGTAATTGAGACTGGGCTGATAGACCGCGCCTGCTCTGGAGTTGGCATTATAAATCTCAGGGCGATAAATCTTCTGGAACGTCTCCATCGTCGCAATCGCGCTAATCAGCTCAAGATCACTGTAGTCGCTGAGCAAATCACCGGCGAAATAAAATGCGAATGGCGCTACGCTTCCTGTCGGCATAAAGTAGCGCACCGTAAGACCCATTTTATGGAAATAATCATCGGTTAACGAATACTCATCCTGCTGGTACTCCACCCCTAATACCGGATGCTGGTTGCCCGTACGCACATAGGTTCTCTTACTGGACACACTCAAGCAAATCACCGGCTGCTTATCAAACTGAGATTGGTAAGCCTCTGAACGCAATAAATGCTGAAACAGCTTACCATGCAGCTCGCCAAAGCTGTCTGCGGGCGGTGTGCCTGGGTTTTGTTCGAAATGCTCTGGTAGCACAATACTAAAGTCATAATCGCGCACGTAGGATGAGAAGCTATTGCCGACCATACCGCTGATACGGGAGTTATCCTTGTGATCGACAATCGTGGTTTGTAGCATCTCGATACTGGGGAAAGTATGACCGTCGCCTGCCACGTCTAAGTCAGCTGAGATGATATCCACTTCTACCGAATAACGATCGGCGTTGGGATTATCCCAATGCGCTAGATCATTAAAGCGATTGTTTATCATTGTCAGTGTCTTACAAAGGTTGTCTTGACGGTTTACGCCGCGCGCTAGATTGGCAAAGTTGGTCGTTAGGCGTGTGCTATCGGCAGGCTGATAGTGTTCATCAAAACGTATGCTAGATATGGTATAGGTAAATGGCTGAGTCATGATAGTCCCCTTTACTACTCTGATAGCTCTCGTCTCGAGGCCTCAGATAAAAGCTAATTTGTGTATGGGATGAATCATACCTTGAACCTCACATGAATAAAAACGATGTTATTTAAAGATAAGATGAATTTAATTCATCTATGCAGGTTAAGTGAGCGGCTATTAGAGGTCAATCACTAGTACCCTCAGCTCAATTGTCTTGCTCACCTCTAGGGCGTGTTACACCTTCACGAAAGACACTGCTTTGCCCGTTCGCAATGCGAGAGCGATGCTCGAGTGGAGGGCAGGACTCTTTTCTGCCGCTTTATTGGTAACAATAGGCACTTAGAACGACTAAACTTAGCCAAGTAAGCCTAAAAAAGTCCTTATTTAAGTGTGCTTATCAGTGCTCGACTGCGGCTTGCCACTCGGCGTCAACCATTTGGCAAACCATCCCGATAGATCATCCATCAATGTATATACCACCGGAATCACTACCAAGCTCAGTAGTGTCGAGGTGACAAGGCCGCCCAGCACAGCTGCGGCCATCGGGCGACGGAACGTCGGATCGGCATCGCCCCATCCAAACACTAAAGGCAGCATCCCTGCGCCCATGGCGATGGTCGTCATGATAATTGGGCGCGCACGCTTGCGACAAGCATCAATGATGGCATCAAAACGAGCCAAGCCACGGCGCTGAGCGATCAAGGCATAATCCACCAATAAGATAGAGTTTTTGGTGGCAATACCCATGAGCATAATAAAGCCAATCATCGATGGCATCGACAGGCTACTATTGGTAATGACCAAGCCGACAAACGCACCGCCAATCGAAAGCGGCAACGCCATCAGGATGGTAAAGGGCTGCAATA
>Ga0208302_100012_pt1 | contig 105308 bp, 88 predicted proteins | sample 29_taG_FD_184103 | JGI IMG/M metagenome (GOLD analysis project Ga0208302, IMG submission 184103) | Marine viral communities from Cariaco Basin, Caribbean Sea - 29_WHOI_OMZ (SPAdes) (version 2) | ecosystem: Environmental > Aquatic > Marine > Oceanic | place: Caribbean Sea: Cariaco Basin... | reverse complement strand
GACTTTATGGTCGATGTGTATCAGATTTATCAATCCTACTTGCTGGGTGCAGACTGTATCTTACTGATTATGGCGTGTCTTGATGATGCGCAAGCACGGCAGCTGCATGCGCTGAGTATCGATCTGGATATGGATGTGTTGATTGAAGTCCATACCAAAACCGAGCTTGAGCGCGCCCTCCAGCTGCCTCGTAGTGTCCACAACATCTATGGCATCAATAATCGCGATTTAAATACATTCGCTGTCGATCTACAAACCACGCTTGAGTTAAAAAACACCTTAATCAAATCATTGGCCGCTGACGCCGACAGCCATGGACAACAGCCACTTATCGTGACTGAAAGTGGGATTCATAGCAGTGCTGATATTCGCCTGATGCTAGACAACGACATTCGGCACTTTTTGATCGGTGAGCAGTTTATGAAAACCGAGCATCCTGGACAAGCGTTACAATCCTTACTTGCAGGCGTCGCAGCAGACGCGTAAAGTAACTAAAAAATGCCACAGTACCCATTACCAACTACCTTTTCATCAACCAACGATACCTTAACTGTTATGTCAAATTCTCTATTTTCTAAAGAAATGCAAGATCAGCTCAAAGAGCTAAAAGGCCAGCTGAGTAAAGGCCGTGATACCAACTCACCTGAGGGCGAAAACCAAAAACCGACTGAGCCTGTATCGCTGCCGACGCAAAAACAAGTCAAAAAAACGGTCAAACAACTAGACAGTGAGCATATCGACGACGACAAAGTGCTGTTTATGCAAGCGATGCATGGCGTCACTCAGCTCGAAGATAAAAACGTGCGCTCCCCTGTCACCAACACAAAAGCTGGCAAACCTGATGCCACGACTCTATCAAAACGTGCCGCCGCGCAAGGCAGTGAAAGCGGCGATCTAAGCGCCGGCTTATCAGACATGCAAGCCTTGCTCAATCCTGTGGCAAGCGAAGCATACTTATCGTACAAACAGCCAACCCTACAAAACAAAATATTTGATCAACTAAAAAAAGGCAAATTGCGCTGGTATGATGCCGTAGACATCCATGGCTGTACCATCGAAGAAGCCCGCGCCGCGATGATCCAATTACTCAGCCAAGCCAAAGCCAACAACGAAACTGTGGTCAAAATCGTCCATGGCAAAGGCTCTGAGGCCATCCTAAAAACCTGTGTGAATGGCTGGCTCCGTCAACTGCCTGAAGTACTGGCGTTTTGCTCGGCCTCGCCAAAAGATGGCGGCAATGGTGCGGTACTAGTACTGCTAAAAAAACCAAAAGGCGCGGGTGAATAAACCTTAAAGCAAAGCAAAAAAAAGACTGCCCAACAAGCAGTCTTTTTTTATAGATGATGTGGTTTTAAAAGATAGTGCGCCTTATAACTTCGATAAGAGTAAATAACGATGAGCATACAGACCCTTGACACCCCTGAGCAGCTAGCAGCACATATCGATGCGTTGATAGCAATCGAGCCGAGATTTGCGCCGGTCTACGAGCAAGTGGGCTTACCCAGTCTACGGCACAATACTGGCGGCTTTATGCAATTGATGCGAGCGATGGTCGGCCAGCAGTTGTCTGTCGCTGCGGCAGCCAGTATTTGGCAGCGCTTGCTTGAGACCGGCTTGACCACTCCTAGCATGATTCAGCACGCAAGCGATGACGCGCTCAGAGCCCAAGGCTTATCTAAACAAAAAATTCGCTATATTCGCTCTTTGGTTGCGCATGATATAGACTTTGCTAGCCTAAAAACCCTACCAGATGAGGAAGTGATAAACATTCTAACCACCGTCACAGGTATCGGGCGCTGGACGGCTGAGATGTACTTATTGTTTTCTTTACAGCGCGCTGACATCCTTGCTGTTGATGACTTGGCGATCAAAGTTGCCGCCATGACACTGCTGGACTTGCCTGAGCGTCCTACCCCAAAACGACTCCACTCTCTAACGCAGCATTGGTCACCTTACCGTAGCACAGCCAGCCTATTGCTTTGGTCGTATTACGGGCAGCTGCGTAATAAGACCGCTGTACCTATCTAAGAACCCATGATTTACCATCATCATTGCAAACAATATTTTTTATAACAATTATAGTTTTTATAGCGACTATAGCAATGCCACGCCTTATATGGCTGTCTTTTTAGGGCTGGTTCCATATTGACAAGCCAAACTTGCGTTTGGTGTGCTTAAACTTCCTCTTTTTTAGCGCACGGCCTTTTTCTCTGAGCGCCTTGATGCCATGTTGTTTTTTGGTCGCCGTGGCGTCAGGTGACGCGGCAGTCTTTTTATCTTTGCTGGCTCTATGGTCTTTATCCAGATCTATGTTGTGGGCATCATCATGATGTTTATCTTGTTTTTTATCCATGTCGTCGCGAGCAGGCTGGGCGCTACCATCTGTCCTATTAGCCATATCGTCATCTTTTGACGCGTTACTTGCAGACTCGTCATTATCAGAATCAGATTTTTGCTCGCTGTTTGCTTTAGACGACGCAATATCGGTTTGATTGACTATCAGCTGCTGCGTAGGCAGTGCATGCTCGACGTCGTATTTTTTGACCTGAGTTAATATATCAACGAGCACGACGTTTTGCTTATCATAAAACTCCATCACGTTATTGGCGTTGATATAGGCTTGCAGCTGAATCACATAGCAATCTTGGCGCAGCTCTAAGATATTGACCTGATTCCATTCTTGGTTGGTCAAATAATGCTCATTTAAAAACTCATCTAAATCTTTGACCATCTTAAAGACCACATCGATATCAGCGGTACGCTTAATATACAGCTGATGAAAAAACCGAAACATATCACGCGAGGTAAAGTTTTCGATTTGCATCGAAGAAAAATCACCGTTTGGCACAGTGACGATGGTACGCGTCAAGGTGCGCACGCGTGATGAGCGAATACCGATATCGATGACCGTGCCTTCATACGTGCCAAATTTACAATAGTCCCCTATGCGTACGGGAGAATCTGCGACCACCACCACACTACCGACGAGGTTTTCGATGGTCTTTTGCGCACCAAGCGCCAATGCCAGACCACCGACCCCTAGTGCGGCAATCCCTGTGGTCAAGTCAAACCCTAAATTGCCAAAGATGACAATCACCGCAAAGATGAGCAGCAACGCTTTGACGACTTTTCGTAGCAGCCCTAAGATAGAGACACGCTCGGTATAGTTTTTCTTATAGCTTAAATTGACTGCGCGGGTAAATATCGCATCAATGACGCGCAGTAACAACCAAGTCAATGCCAACCACGAGGCGATATCAGCAAAACGATTGACCGGCTCTCGCAGCGTCACCGAGACGCCAGCATAGACCATCACCTCAGACAGTATCAGCGCCATAATGACCACAGACAGTGGCAGTATCACTTTGTTTGGCAAAGGTAGCGGGACGCCACGTACTCGCGGATAGGCGATTCGCAAAAGATGATACAGTAGCCAGACTAAAATATAAGTAAAGACAAAACTGCTGACGATCATCGTCAGCACCGCCAATAAGTCCGCCATCTGATAGCCAAACAGCTTTTTGCCTTCCAATGAGTCAACTGTATAGCGCGACACCAACGTCGGCTCGGTGTTTTCTATCACTTCGGGTACTGAGCTGAGCGTCTCACTAGAAAACTGCCAATACTGCTCATTCTCCTTAGACATCACTCTTTCTAACAGTAACGGCACACTTTTTTCACCGATATTAATCACACCGACATTTTCTTGATTCGGTGGTAATTGATCCGTGAGATTACCCTCAGGTGTATTACTGATTTGTAGGTCAGGCTGAAAACGGCCGCCAGCATCTAGTGCTTGCTTAAACTGACGCACGACCGTGGTGGGATTGTCCGACTTAGACAAATTAAGATAATTGCTCGCCAGCAGGTAGTCGTTTTCGCCCAGCGCCTTAATAAACCCTTGTACCGTATGGCGCGGCGTGTCGCGCCCAAACGAATCTGGTATAGGCGTGCTCGCCGACTCTTCACTGCCAGTCGTGCCATTTACGCCAAGCGTTGTCGTTTCTGCAGCAAAGGACGCTGTGGGCAGCAGTACGCTCATCGCCATGATAAGCAAAAACATCATAGTGATAAACGGGGTTTTTAGATTGGGAGACAGTACATCTGGAGCCTGACGAAAAGTCAGATGGTGCTTAATAGACAAAACAAACCTCTTAGCTTGATGAGTGGCACAAAAAGGGCAGATAAAACCCTTACTATCATAACAATTATTTATCACAACAGTGCCTTTGATTGCATGTTTTTGTAGATGGCTGCCGTCGGATTTATTTAGGCGCTTTGCTTTACCGCTCCGACCATGAGCGTTATTCAACCTACCTTGAGTAAAGATTAGATTAAAGTGGTTTATAAATGGCCAGTTTTTGTAGATAATGAGTGCAGTTTTGCCTATTTATTTTTTTTTGTAATTTTTGACACCTTTTACGTCTTAATAGTTATTTCTTATTTCTATATTTTTTAATTTGATTACTTTGGAATCGACCATGTTTTTATCACGTTCATCTTCACGTACCTATCTTCGCCTAAGTATTTTAAGCGCGCTTGGTTTGCTTGCCGCCAACACCGCGATGGCAGTGACCCCTGAGACAACCAGCGTTGATAACGGTGAGATGCCACAGGTTGAGCTTGATAAAATTGTCGTGACAGCGACGCGTACGCCGACCAAAGCCAGTAACGTCATCGCCCAAACCCGTGTGATCGATAGCGAGACACTACAGCGTTATCAGGGTCAGACCGTGGTCGATGTATTAAAGAATCAGCCTGGTATTAATATCACACAAAGTGGCGGCATGGGCACAGCCAGTAACTTTTATATGCGCGGCTTTGATAGCAAGCAGGTCTTGGTAATTATCGATGGGATACGTTATGGCTCTATCTCTTTAGGTAGTCCATCTCTGAACTTGTTGGCCGCAGACCAAATCGACCGCATCGAAGTTTTGTATGGTGCGTCAGGCTCTAGCATCTACGGCTCTGACGCCATGGGCGGCGTTATCCAGATTTTTACCAAAGGCAATAACGTAGAGCAATCCAATGTTTCTACAACTGTGGGTTATGGTAGTAACAATCACTACCAAGTCGGCATCACAGGTCAACTGAAAAATGACAAGTCATCCTTGAGCTTGGGTGTCAGTCGTAACGAAACAGATGGCTTTAACGCCATTGCCAACTCTGACTCTTATGATTTCAACGCAGACGATGATGGCTTTAAATCTACCAATGCCAGCCTAGCATTGCAGCATAAACTATCAGACTCGCTAAGCGCGGGAATAAGTGCCTTGTATACCGACTCTACCACTGATATTGACTCCGCAGGCAACGCCTTTCCAAATGCCTATTCAGACCAAAAAAATGGCAGTGCCAATGCTTATCTTCAATACAAAACGCCTTTGACAGTCAGCAAACTTAGCTACGGTCAAAGTATCGACAAATCGACTACTCATGACGCCAATTCTATTGATTATCAAAAAGGCAGTCAGTACGACACCACCCAAGAGCAAGCACGTTTAGAGACCAGTATCAACGCGCAACCTGGTACTGTGATTGTTGGCGCAGAATGGTTGTCACAACAGCTAGACGCCTCAGATGTTTTAGATTTTTCAGGTTATCCTGATCCAGCTGTGCAAACCCCTTATAACCCTGATGACAGAACGGTCAAAAGTGCCTTTGTTGGTTATCAGCTGGCAGACACTTATTATGACGTGCAAGCCAACTACCGCGTGGATGACAACTCACAGTATGGTCATGAAAGCACCTACAATCTAGGAGCAGCGATACGCCCGTTGGCTGGCATGCGAATCGGTGCCAACTATGCGACCGGATTTCGCGCCCCGACATTCAATGATTTATACTGGCCTGGTTTTAGCAACCCCAACCTAAAACCCGAAAGAACAGAGAACACTGAAGTATTTGTTGAATACGTAAATGATGCCCAAACGTCACGATTGACAGGCTATTACACCGATGCAGAAGACCTGATTTCTAGTGCAGCAAATATCAGTGAAGCGAAAATCAAGGGGTTGAGCCTGACCTCCGACTGGAATTTGAATGCCTTTATATTTGGTCTCGGTTATGACTACTTGGATGCCAAAGACAAAACGGCAAATAGCGCAAGCTATAATCAACAGCTTGCCTATCGCCCTAAAAACAGCGGCATGGTTTATGTGGGCTATCAGCAACCGATGTTCGATGTTCGCCTCGAAGCCAAACATACCGATGATAGGTTGACAGCGGAAAACAATAAACTTGATAGCTATACCCTGCTTAATTTGAGCGGCGCTGCTTATATCACTCCTAATCTTCGTGCTAACTTGCGGGTAGACAATATTACTGATGAGGATTATACCCTCGCCAGCCAATTCGGTAATGAATACGCCACAGAAGGCATCAGCTACTTCGGCTCACTTACCTACGATTGGTACTAATTACGATTGGTGCTAATACTGACACGAAACTTAAATTGTAAACAAATCAAGGTCACCCAGCGGTGGCCTTTTTCTATGACGACAACACTTACGATTTTCCGCAGCCAATAGGTGACAATCACAGACTCATCTATTACAATAACCCTCCCGAGAGGTGTTGCGCCATAATGACGGATGGCGGTGTTTATGTCGAAGCACTTGCTATTCAACCCTTATGTTAGGCTCGGTTAACTGTTGGCTACCTATTCTTGGTCATCAACAGCGCAAACAACGGCACCTGCGTTTTTATTCTTTTTATCATTCGTTAACCACTGATAGGAGCATATTATGGACGCAGTGTCTACTACAACCTCTGCCCATACCATCGACCCTTCCTTTACTGACTATAAAGTCGCTGACATCAGCCTTGCTGATTACGGCCGCCGTGAAATCACCCTTGCCGAAGCCGAAATGCCTGCCCTAATGGGCTTGCGTCGTCGCTACGAAGCAGACCAGCCGCTAAAAGGCGCGAAAATCGCCGGCTGTATTCATATGACCATCCAGACCGCAGTGCTTATCGAAACACTCGTTGCGCTAGGTGCAGAAGTACGCTGGACCTCATGTAATATTTTTTCGACCCAAGACCACGCAGCGGCAGCAATCGCGGCGGCTGGCATTCCTGTGTTTGCTTGGAAGGGCGAAACTGAAGAAGAGTACGAGTGGTGCCTCCGTCAGCAAGTACATGTCGGCGGCGAAGCATCAGGCGAGCTTTGGGATGCCAACTTGATCTTAGATGATGGCGGCGACCTTACTGCGTTGATTCACAATGAATACCCACAGATGCTCGATAGCATCCATGGTATCTCAGAAGAAACCACCACAGGTGTGCATCGTTTGATCGAAATGCTAGGCAAAGGCACGCTAAAAGTACCGGCTATCAACGTCAACGACGCGGTGACCAAATCAAAAAATGACAACAAATACGGCTGCCGTCATAGCTTAAATGACGCCATCAAACGCGCAACCGATATGTTCCTTGCAGGTCGCCGCGCGCTAGTCATTGGTTATGGTGATGTGGGCAAAGGTTCTACGCAAAGCTTACGCCAAGAAGGCATGATCGTACGTGTCTCAGAAGTCGATCCTATCTGTGCGATGCAGGCCTGTATGGACGGCTATGAAGTATTGTCTCCGTACATCGATGGCGACAACACCGGCGGCGCAGACAGCATCAACAAGCGGTTGCTAGCAGACACTGATTTGATCGTCACAACGACAGGTAACTATCATGTCTGTGACAGACACATGCTCGCAGCATTAAAGCCTGGTGCGGTCGTCTGTAATATCGGTCACTTCGACACCGAAATCGACACGCAATTTATGCGTGACAACTGGCGCTGGGTTGAGATCAAACCACAAGTACATCAAGTGTTCCGCTCAGATGACGAAAACGACTATCTGATTTTACTTGCCGAAGGTCGCTTAGTGAACCTAGGTAACGCAACCGGTCACCCGTCACGCGTGATGGACGGCTCGTTTGCCAACCAAGTCTTGGCGCAAATGTACTTGTTTGAAGAAAAATTCGCTGATTTGCCAATGGATGCACGCGCGGACAACTTGTACGTCAAAGTACTACCGAAAAAACTCGACGAAGAAGTCGCAGCAGCGATGGTAGCAGGCTTTAACGGTACCTTGACGAAGCTGACCGAAAAGCAAGCCGAGTATCTAGGCGTTCCTGTCGAAGGCCCGTTTAAGCCTGACGCTTATAAATACTAAGGAGCGCGACTGTGAGCAAGCCTGCTTTTTCTTTTGAGTTTTTCCCTGCCAAAACTGAGCAAGGGGGTCAAAAGCTACTAAACACCTATGACGAGCTAAACAAACTGGCACCAAGCTACTTTTCAGTAACTTACGGTGCGGGTGGCTCGACACGTAGCCGTACGCTAGACATCGTACAGACCTTATGTGCGCGCGGCGATACTGATATTGCGCCGCACATGTCGTGTATCGGTGATGATAAGGTCGAAATCGCAGGCCTGCTCGATCACTATAAAGCATTGGGCATCAAGCGTCTGGTGGCGCTGCGCGGCGATTTGCCCTCAGGTCAGGTCGGTATGGGTGAGCTGCCATTTGCATTAGATTTGGTGAAGTTCATTCGTGAGTATTCAGGCGAGCACTTTCGTATCGAGGTCGCCGCCTACCCTGAGATGCATCCGCAAGCGCGTAGCTTTGAGTTTGATGTCGACAACTTAGTCAACAAGTACCAAGCAGGTGCCAACGCGGCGATTACTCAGTTTTTTTATAATGCTGATAGCTACTTGTACTTGCGTGATACGTTAGAAAGGCGTGGTATCGACACGGTCGCACAGCCATTAATCGCTGGTATCATGCCGATCACCAACTCCAGCAATTTAGTACGCTTTGCTGATAGCTGCGGCGCTGATATTCCGCGTTATGTGCGTAAACGCTTGGCGGATTTTGGCGATGACAGCAAATCTATTCGCGAGTTTGGTTTTGATGTGGTGTATCGCTTATGTGAGCGCTTAATGAGCGAAGGCGTGCCAGCCATGCATTTTTATAGCATGAACAAAGTTGAGCCAAATAAACGCTTGGTTGAAGCATTAGGACTTACTGTTTAATACTTGATAATCTTGATAATTAAGCAAGTATATAATGAATTTATAACTAACTGGCGCTCTTCGGAGTGCCAGTTTTTTTATTGGAAATTTTATCTACTGGACATTCATGTATCAAAAAACACATTTCATCTTAATGTATTTTTTAAATTTTTCTTCCTATATGATAATGTCGTTTATCCGTTGAGCGCTGTTATCTAGCAGTAATTATCATAAAAGGAATGCCTTTCGTGGCATCAAGTGTTATTCTATTGGGTCAATAATAACTGCTCACAATCAAATAATAGGAATAAGACCAAGTGCGACGTTTTTTTTATGCCAGCAGTAATACTAAGGACACACCTTACCCGCCATTGAGCACGGTTGCGATTGGTGCCAGCATCGAATTGACCGACAGTATCGTTCATCACTGGTGCCGTGTACTACGCGCAAATATCGGCGATGAAGGGGTGTTGTTTGATGGTTTTGGCGGTGAGTATCACGTACAGCTCCAAAGCATCAGTAAAAAACACGCCACGGTGGCGGTGTTGGCTCACAGCATAGATGAGCGTACGGCGCCTATTCTCAGCCAGATTGGTCTGGTGATGAGCCGCGGCGAGCGTATGGATTATGCCATTCAAAAGTCCACCGAGCTTGGGGTGACGGCGATTCAATTGCTCACCAGCCATCATGGCGAGGTCAATCTAAAACCTGCGCAAGTAGAGAAAAAGCTGGCGCACTGGCAGCAAGTGGCAATAGCGGCCTGTGAGCAGTGTGGTCTCAACCGTCCGCCGCTCATCCTTACACCGATGTCTATCACTGATTGGCTGACACAGCCGTCTCGTAGCGCGCCACACCTCGCCGTCAGTCCTTTGGTCGCCGAGCTAAGCCAAGACCATTACTACCAAGCACTGCAGCAGCCAGCCGATTTACGCTTGCAGCTTAGCGTGCCAGCAGTAGGACAACCTGCGATGCCAGAGGCGTTATTGCCAGTACTAAAACAAGCGGCGCCTTATATTGAGTTGCTCATTGGCCCTGAAGGCGGTCTTAGCGATGAGGAGTGCAAGTGGGCGGCGGATGCAGGCTTTGCACCTTGGCAAATTGGCGCAAGGGTACTGCGCACCGAAACAGCGCCTGTGGTTGCTTTGGCGACTTTGCACGCGTTGACTTTATAACACAAGCACTCGGCTCGCTCATTGTTATGATGACAAACCGACTAATTATTCACCTTTGCCATGATGAGTTCGATGATGACTACTTTTGCTCCCATCCCCATTGCCGACAAGCAGCTACTGCTGACCAAACTGTGTGAGCAATGCGATGATGCTATTTTCATTTTAGATGAAAACCTACGCTATTTGTCGGTCAATGCCAGTTATGAGCTTATCATCGGCTATAGCGAGTCTTTTTTGCTGGGTCGGCCGCTTGGCGTCTATGCCGCTGATTTTTTGTCAGAGGAAGAAAGAGGCGTTTTGGCGCAAATCACCAACCAACTTGATAGTAGCGGCTTTTATGAAAGTGATTTTTCGATGGCCAACCGTTATGGTGAGATACTACAGTGCCATATCACGTATCGCAAGGTAGCCATAGAGGCCAAGACTTATTATATCGGTCTGATTCGCGATATGTCTTCTGCGGCCAAAGACCGAAAGCAGTTGACCCATCTGCTCAATTACGATCAGCTGACCGGCTTGCCCAACCGTAAGGTTTTTTTGAGCCAGACCAGTGATTTGCTGCTCGATAGCTATCAAGAGGTGGTCATCGTCCGTCTCAATATTGATCGGTATCGTAGTCTTGCAAGCCTATTGGGTCCTGATGGTATCAATCATTTAATCAAAAGCTTTGTAGCTCGTCTCAAGGCGCTAGAGTTGGGCTGTTTGCGCTGCTTTTCGCACTTTGGCGGCGATGATTTTGCGTTGTTATTTGAATGCCATGATGCCAATATGGTGCGCCATCAGTTAGATAAGCTCATGCAGATGTGTGAGCGGCCTTTTTCGATCGATAAGGACACCAAAACCGACGCCAATATCTATTGTCATATCTCCGTCGGTGTCAGCTATTTCCCGCAAAACGACACCGAGCTGACAGGGCTTTTGACCAAAGCTGAAAAAGCCTTGCATTATGTCAAGCAGCAAGGCGGCGACGATATCTGCTGGTACAATGCAGCGATCGAAGAAGCCACCGCTGGCAGTTTACAGTTAGAGGCTGAGTTAAGAGAGGCCACCACCGCAGGCCAGTTTATTCCCTATTATCAGCCAAAATTCGACTTGCCGACGGGTCATATTACCGGCTTTGAAGCGTTGGTACGCTGGCAACATCCCACTCGCGGTCTACTAAAACCAAAACATTTTATCGATGCTATTTTGACCCATAAGCTCTCGTTTGAGCTGTTTTCACAGATGGCTAACAAGATTGCCAACCAGTTATCTGAATGGCAACAGCAAGGGCTTCATCAGCATATTTGTATCAACGCAGATGCTGCTGAATTTAGCCACCCTGATTTTTTTGAGATGGTCAGTAGCCTGCTGGTAGAGCACGGTATCTCGGCCCATCAGCTACATATCGAAGTCACCGAGTCGTCTTTGATACAGCGCCATGACAATGTCAAAAAACAACTAGCTCTGCTAAAAGATCTGGGTATTTGTATTGCCTTAGACGACTTTGGCACCGGCTATGCATCCTTGAGTTATTTACAAGAATACCCGTTTGATTTTATCAAAGTCGATAAAAGCTTTATCTCAAACATTGAGTCGGATCGCACCCAGTATGCCATTGTCAAAGCCATCTTAGACTTGGCTGCGGCGTTAGATATGCAAGTGGTCGCCGAAGGAATCGAGACTGAGGCGCAGCGTGATCGGTTGCTGGCGATGGGCTGCCAGTATGGTCAAGGCTATTGGTTTGGAAAACCCGTGCCCGCCGAGGTCGCCACCGACATGCTCATCAAACAGTCAACCATCAAATAATATAAGCAAATACCGGCGGCTATGATTGATTTTATCGTATCGGTAACATCAGTATTTTCATACGGTTATTACTCTGTGTCTTTTGCGTCTAACGCTGATTGCACAACCGATGCAAGGCAGGTTCATGACTTATCAGTCCTGTCACCAAACTTGTATAATCACCGATGAACGCCTATCTTTTATAGTGAATTTGTTGGAATATATTAAGTCTCAAACCGACTCTGACAATCACCATTCTTTTCAATACCATTTTATGTCATCGCGCACGTAGTCTATCTGTATGGCAGCCTATTATTTATTTGTGCTTGTCAACTTACTGTAGTGAGCCTACCGACTATCGTAATCTATAGACTGTGCCTGCTGACATGTTAAAAAGGACAGGAAGTTATGCAATACAAAGCGCCCTTACGTGACATTCAATTCGTGATGCATGAGCTACTCGATAGTGAAAGCCACTACAAAACGTTGCCTGCATTTCAAGAGGCTGATCGTGAGTTGATGGACAGCCTATTTGAAATGGCGGCAAGCTTTGCCGAAAACGAGCTATCACCTTTGAATCAAAGCGGCGATGCAGAAGGCTGCCAGTTTGACAACGGTACTGTGACCACACCCACAGGCTTTAAAGAAGCTTATAAGCAGTACTGTGAGCTTGGCTTCCCAGCGCTATCAGCTGAAGAAGAATTTGGTGGTCAAAACATGCCGTTCTCACTATCAACGGTCATCAATGAGATGATCGGTACGGCTAACTGGTCATTTTCTATGTATCCTGGCCTATCGCATGGCGCAATTCAAACCATCGAGCACCATGGCACTGATGAGCAAAAACAAACTTACCTAGAAAAAATGGTCACCGGCGAATGGTCAGGCACCATGTGCTTGACAGAAGCCCATGCTGGTTCTGACTTGGGTATTATCCGTACCAAAGCTGAGCCAAATGATGACGGTACTTATAGCATCACCGGTCAAAAAATCTTCATCTCAGCAGGCGAGCACGACCTCACCGACAACATCATTCATATCGTTCTAGCCCGTCTACCAGGCGCGCCTGCTGGCACCAAAGGCATCTCACTGTTTATCGTACCTAAAGTGTTGGTCAATGAAGACAACAGCCTTGGCGAAAACAACAACGTCGTCTGTGGCTCTATTGAGCATAAAATGGGTATCAAAGCCTCAGCGACTTGCGTGATGAACTTTGATGGTGCAAAAGGCTACTTGATTGGCCCAGAAAACCGCGGTCTACAGTGCATGTTTACCTTTATGAACGTCGCTCGTATCGGTACAGCAGTTCAAGGCTTGACCGCAGCAGAATATGCGTTCCAAGGCTCATTAACCTATGCCAAAGACCGCCTAGCGATGCGCTCACTATCAGGTGCCAAAGCGCCAGAAAAAGTCGCTGACCCAATCATCGTTCATCCAGCGGTTCGTAACATGCTATTGACCGAAAAAGCCTTTGCTGAAGGCGGTCGTGCGCTGGTTTATTACCTCTCACACTTTGCGGATACTGTTGCAAAAGGCGAAGGCGATGACCTGAAGTTTGCTGACCAAATGCTGTCACTATTGACACCGATTGCTAAAGCATTCTTGACTGAAACGGGGCTTGAAGCGGCTAACCATGGCGTACAGGTCTATGGCGGTCACGGCTTTATCAGTGAGTGGGGTATGGAGCAAAACGTCCGTGACACGCGTATCGCTTGCCTCTACGAAGGCACCACAGAAATCCAAGCACTCGACCTACTCGGCCGTAAAGTTTTGGGCTCACAAGGTAAAATGCTGGCCAACTTTGTCAACATCATCCAGACGTTCTGCCAAGAGCACAAAGACAATGACGAGATGGGTCAGTTCATCCGCCCGCTTGCCAAACATGTCAAAGAGTGGGGTGATCTAACATCACGTATTGGGATGCAAGCCACTGAAAACCCAGACGCTGTTGGCGCTGCCGCGGTTGATTACATGTACTTTAGTGGTTATGTAACTTTGGCTTATTTGTGGGCGCGTATGGCATTGGTTGCTCAAACCGCTATTGCCGACGGCACTGGCGAAAAAGCCTTCTATGATGCCAAAGTCAAAACCGCGCAATTCTACTTTGCAAAATTATTGCCGCGTACCACCACGCATGTACAGCGTATCAGCACAGGTGTTGAGCCGTATATGACCATGGATGTGGATCAATTTGCGTTTTAATAGTGTTTTTGTAGTATTTTGACGACCGCACACTATACCTATATCGGCAACATACCAAAGTGTGTTGCCGATTTTGTTGGTCAATTATATTTTGGTGTACGCATAATTCACGAAGAAACACACCCGCTCATAGGCTTATTTGTTAAACTTTGCTTAGCCGTTGCTTTGATTATGAGTCGCGCAGATGACCTCAAAAAGCAATCCATACGTTTGGCACTTCTTATTTTCATCACTCCAACTTTTATTTATTTGAACCAAAGGAATGTTTATGGCTGTTTATAATGCCCCTCTTAATGACATGCGCTTTATCTTAAACGATGTATTTAACGCGCCTGAGTTTTGGCAAAATAACGAAAACCTAGCTCATGTCGATACGGAAACCGTCGATATGATTTTAGAAGAAATGGCAAAACTGTCAAAAAACGTTTTGTTGCCTATCAACCGTAGCGGTGATGAAGAAGGCGCAACCTTTGAGGGTGATGGCGTTGTCACCACGCCTACTGGTTTTAAAGAAGCTTATAAGCAGTATGCCGAATCAGGCTGGGTGGGCTTGAGTGGTAATGCTGAGTACGGCGGTCAAGGTTTTCCAAAGATGGTCACCATGCTGACCGAAGAGATGGTATTTACCGCCAACCAATCCTTCGCCCTCTACCCTAACCTAACGGTTGGCGCGACGCTTTGCCTCAACGCGGCGGCGTCTGAAGAGCAAAAACAAACCTATCTAGAAAAAATGTACGCCGGCGAATGGTCAGGTACGATGTGCTTGACTGAGCCACATGCAGGTACTGACCTCGGTATCATCAAAACCAAAGCCGTGCCTAACGATGATGGTAGCTACAATATCTCTGGTACCAAAATCTTTATCACTGGTGGTGAGCATGACCTCACTGACAATATCATTCATTTGGTATTGGCAAAAACCCCTAATGCGCCAGAAGGCTCAAAAGGCATTTCATTGTTTGTCGTGCCAAAATTCTTGGTCAATGAAGATGGTAGCTTGGGCGAGCGCAACACCTTGGCGGTTGGCTCTATCGAGCACAAGATGGGTATCAAAGCCTCAGCGACTTGCGTGATGAACTTTGATAACGCCAAAGGCTGGATGGTGGGCGCAGAAAACACCGGCTTATCTTCTATGTTTATCATGATGAACTATGAGCGTGTGACCATGGGTCTGCAAGGCCTTGGTGGCTCTGAGCTGGCTTATCAAAACGCAGCATTATACGCCAATGACCGTGGTCAGGGTCGCAGTGACACCCAAATCCAAAGCCCAGAAAAACCTGCCGATGCCATCATCCATCATGCTGATGTGCGCCGCATGCTGCTAAATGCCAAAGCCAACACCGAAGCGTCACGCTGCTTTGCCATGTATGTCGCCAAAAACCTTGACGAAGAAAAGTTTAGTACTGACCCAGAGGCCGCTCAAGCCGCGGCGGCGCGCGTTGCCCTACTGACGCCAGTTGCCAAAGCCTTCTTAACCGACAAAGCACTAGAAGCCACGGTTGATTGCCAGCAAGTATTTGGCGGTCATGGCTATATCCGTGAATGGGGCATGGAGCAAATCGTCCGTGATACTCGTATCGCGCAGATCTATGAAGGCACCAACGGTATTCAAGCGCTTGACCTACTCGGTCGTAAAGTGGCAAAAAATAACGGCAAATATGTCACCCATTTCTTAGGTGAAGTTCGTGATTTTGTCAACAACATGCAGGCCGAACATGGCATCAAGCAGGCCACCCTAGATGCAGCTGACACCATCGAAGAGCTGACCACCACAGTGCTAAGCAATATCGGCGAGCGTAAGAACGAAATCAATGGCTGCGCGGTTGACTATATGCATGCCTTTGGTTACCTTGCCTACTCGTATATGTTTGCCTTGATGGTCGAGGCCGCCAATGGCAAAGAGGGTGAGTTCTACACCAACAAAGCCAAGCTTGCTGATTATTTCGTTGGCCGTATCTTGCCACGTATCAATGCGCATGCACAAATGGTCAAAGCTGGTAGTGACCCAATGATGAACTTTGATCTTGATTATTTTGATGTGCCTGCCAACTAATCGGTAGCGATTGGCACATTAAAAGATATAAAAAAGGGACAGTTAGGTGACTGTCCTTTTTTTGTCCAAACCATTTGGTCTGTGTTATAGGTCTATGCTATGGAAATCTATGGATATCAAGATATTCGTGAGTGATTTGACGCCGTTTGATAGTATTTAGCCATTTTAGTCCATTTAGGTGACTGTCGATTATATTAAGGACACGCCCTAGTGAGACCCGATTGCGCAAAGGCGCAAATCTCTATATCAATGGCAAAAGCATAGGTATCACCGTTTTATCGCCTCAAAGCTACGTAGTTCTGTTTTTTGATCGGTCTCAACGAGAGTGCGCAGCCCGACGGTACCTTTTTTATAGCCATCTCAATCACTCTTGAGGCACGCGCGGCTTCCGTGAACGCCTCTTTCGCTTTTCCCGTCTCTTCTACTGCTTCTTCTAAGTTTCCTTGTTCTATAGTACAGCGATCTAAAATACAGGCTTTATCCAGATGAATATGACTGTCATAAAAGCCGCCACAGACAAAGTTACCTTGAGCATCGTAACTCGCGGCTACTGGATTTGACTGACTGTCTTGACTGTTAGCATTATCGTCAGCTATCTCCTAAATACGAGCAATATGCTGGTCTGTTATTAAGATATTGACAAGGGTTTTATGAGTCGCTAAATGAGCGTTTTTTATGATTAAGTCAGTCATTATGAGTTATTCCATTAGGTGATATTGGATTAAAAATAGTGCAGGCCAAACAGCTTTCTTCTGATATTACGAGCAGCCTGCCACGCTAACAAAGAACAAAAAACTCAATAATTATTAATTGTTTCTTTAAGCGGTAGCTATATAGCGATGACTGGTTGGTTATAGGGCTGCTAAAAGTCGAATTGTTTACTATAATAGCTGCCACTGAAGTTATTATGTAAATTATCTAATTAGTTAAATATAATAATTTAGATTCACTAATCATAGTGTGGTTTTATTATTAATATACAGTGATAGCTTTAGATAAAATACGGCACAAACAATCACTTTATTTTTAAAATAAAGTATAAGTGCTTCACCATTTAAAATAATTGAGGAAAGAAAATGTCAAATATCGATCAGTCTTTACAAGAGTTAATGCAAGTTGATGGCGCTATGGGTACCTGTATTGTCGACTATATGTCAGGCATGGTGCTAGGTATGGCTGGTGGCGGCGTGGATTTAGAGCTTGCTGCTGCCGGTAACTCGCAAGTAGTCAAAGCCAAAATGGCGACGATGGAATCATTAGGTATCAAAGGTGATATCGATGATATCTTGATTACTCTAGAATCACAGATTCATATCATTCGCCCATCAGCGCATAACGAAGGTTTGTTTTTGTACTTGGTACTCGATAAAGCCAAATCAAACCTAGCTTTGGCGCGCCGTAAAGCACAAGGCATCGAAGCTAAGCTTGAAGTATAAATAAGCTAAAATCACGCTTCTTATTATTGAGTCATTGCTATTGCTGCCACTTTAAAGAGCGATGACTCGATACTCACCCCTTAATTATCAGTAGCTATCGGCATCGTTGAACAAGCTACTTTATATGCCTTATTTAAGTGAGGGCAACATGAAATGTATTGCGTATGTCAGTAGAACCACTGCCAATGAGCGCGGTATCAATCTGCCTGCCGGTTTGTCAAACATCGTACAGATATCTCGCAAACGCAATCCAGCCGCGCAAATCACAGGTGTTTTATCCTATCGCCGAGGCCAGTACGTGCAAGTGCTAGAAGGGCCGACTATCGAGATCGATGACTTGATGAAAAAGGTATTGGCTGATCCTAGGCATAACGATATATGGGTGTTTGTCGACGAAAAAGTGACGAAGCGTAGCTTCGATAAGTGGAGGGTCAGTATCTTTGATTTTATCGATCAAGGCCCTATTTTTAAGACATTTATTGAAGACCATCAACAGACATTAGATGCTTTTACGTTTGAGCAAAAAGCACGTCTGCAAGATTTTATCAATTTAGGCAATAACAATGCCATAGCGACTCATTATTACGATGGCAAATATCTAAAACTGCTGGCATGGCCTGACCTTAATCGGACCAGTCAACCGCAGCTGATCATGAATCTTTGCGTCAAATTGACCAAAAACCCTTATCCTTTTGACAGTTTAGTCGCGAGTGATGAGTTTGGGACTTATGATCAGGTCACTGATATTATCAAAGATTTTGAGTCATTAGGGATACTGACGGTGACCGAGCCTGAGCCCAGTGCTGTGTCAGATGTGTCAGAGCCGGCCAAACCACAAGATATACCAGCAAAAAAACCGAGCAGGTTTTATGGTGCGATTAAAAGATTTTTAGGAATGGGGTAAGCAGTGGACTATCAGAAGCTAGCGATAATCGGAGAAGTAGGTGCCGGAAAAACTCGGCTGGTCAAGACTTTAAGCGAGATAAGTCCTCTTGAAACTGAAGCCAAGTCTAGTATCGATATAGGCAAAGAATATACGACTGTCGGTATCGATTATGGGCGTATTACTTTAGCCGATGATATGGCATTAGGTATTTATGGGGTGCCAGGTCAAGAGCGTTATTCTTTTTTGTGGGAGTTTGTCAATCGCTCTTTGTGGGGTCTGCTTATTTTGATTAAGTATGGCGACATCCCTGACTATAATAACTTGGACAAACTGCTGACTTTTTTTGCGCCAGAAAAAAACCAGACCACTTGTATCGTAGGAGTGACCCACTGTGAGGACGCCGACCCTGCAAGCCTAGCGGCGTTAGGACAAGAGGTTAGAGCGGTGCTCATGCATCATAATGTAGTCGCGCCTATTATCAATGCCGACCCTAGAAGCCGAGAGTCCGCTATTGGTCTATTGCAGCTATTTAATACTCTTAATAATGAACAGTAATGTTAGATACGATTATGATAAATGAAAACTCCCAAGCAAAAGCGGTGCTATCAAGCTGTATCAAAGAGCTTTGTGAAGCCAATAGAGAAATTGCGCTCGTGACTTTGTGTACCACTGATGGCTTTCCTATTAGTTGTTTTTCGATAAACGAGCTGAGCAATCAAGCAGATAAGTTTGCGGCGATGAGTAGCACGCTTTCAGCACTCAGCGATTCGTCTGCTAGTCAAACGCAGCAAGGAGAGTGTGAAATCACTATCGTGGAGGCGACGTCGGGTAATATGCTGTTTGTAAAAACAGACTACCTGAGTAAGCCTTGCGTGCTGACTGTGGTTGCCAAAAACAAGATGACGTTAGCTGAAGCCAGATATAAGACAAAAAGACTCGCCAATGAGATAACGGCTATCAGCGCATAAAGCGACTCAAGATAGCCTCTAAGCTTATAAAAAGCGCTGACTGGATATGATACATAGTCAGCGCTTTTTTATTAGCTGGTATAAGCGAGCTACCATAAGTTAGATGCTATACTCGATAAACAAACATTATCAGCATGGCTATAATCAATACTCATAGGCGGCTTATATAAGGTGTATGACCAATCACGATATAAAATCAATACCGAAAAAAGGATGCGCCATCATGGAAAGATTTCAAGAAAATGGCCATGCGTGCTGAAAAAACGGATGAGTCATTTGCTGCTCATATCTATTTAGCAGCGACGATTATCTATTTACGGTAATTGTCAACACACCCTAGTAAAAATAACTGCTAACAAAATAATTCACCACCGAACTATCGTTATGATTAAAATAACGCAGGATACTTGTCTGATGGTGTGCAGCTCGTTGGTCGCCCAGCAACCTTGATGACTCTTAAATAATCAAAACCGCTTATAATAAATCCTCTCATAATAAAGGACGCAACGTGTCAGAACTAAAACGCATTTTGCAACAGATTACTGCGCTCAGTGATGTGCCCGATCCGGTGGTGCTCAAGCGCTTGATAAATGAGCTGCGCGTCAGTGATAGAGAGCCTGCCCTAGCCAATCAAAACATTCAATCACTAATCGACATCCTACGTCAGCATCCAGAGTATGCAGATGGGCTGGCCAGCTTTGTGTTAAAGCTCATTATCGAGTATCGACAAATTGCGCTATACACCGACACCGGCATCATGTCGGATCAAGGGTTTTTTAACAGTCTGCGCCGGCTGATTGGGCATCGGTTTTTGCCTTTATTGCCGCAAGAAGACTCCGTCGTTGAACTGGTGGGTTATTTATTTAATAAGCGCTCTGATGAACGCTGGCTGGCCAACATCGAGCGCGACAAGTGGGATGCGCTGGTCGCGCTATTAAAAGTCAATGAGCAGCATCTGGACCTAGTCGCTACCGCCAAAAACAATATATTAAACGCCATTATTATCTTATCTTACCGCATTAGCGGCATTGGCTTGCACCCCGATCTGATGGAGTCGTATCCTCAGATACTCAACTACTCTGCGTCTTTTGTCGCCCAAAACCAAGAAGCCGTGCTGTTTGTCAATCAGTATCGCCAAGCCCACGAGCTAGATACGCTGACAGACATCACACCCGAAAAAGCCGTAGACCCAGCGCCCTTGCTGGTCATGCTTGAGCAGTGCGAAGGCATCGTCGCCACCGTACGTAAGCGCATTTATAAAACAGGTATCTCTATTCGTCTGACCAACATGATGCTGCGCCTTGATCAAAGCCTGCAGCGCATGCGCATCTTGACCGAGCTTTTGACCGATGATCATCAAAAGCGAGATCATGCGGTGATTGAGCTGGTGCAGACGCTGATTACCACGGCCAATCGCCGCTATAGTATTGGCTATTTGATTGACAATAATACCAAACTGCTATCGCGCAAAGTCACAGAAAACGCCAGCCGCGTCGGTGAGCACTATATCAGTACCGACAAAGCTGGCTATCAAAAAATGTTTAAAAAGGCCTCTATCGGCGGTTTTGTCATTGCCTTTATGGCTACCATCAAGATACTGGCCTATCAATTGGCCTTAGCGCCGATGGGACGCGCGTTTGTTAATAGTATGATTTATGGCTTGGGTTTTGTATTCATTCATGTCATTCGCGGTACAGTCGCCACCAAGCAGCCGGCCATGACTGCTGCGGCCATCGCCTCAACGATATCGGACGGCTCGGGCAAAAAATCACGGCAATTGACCAAGCTCTCAGAGCTGGTGGTCGACATTTTGCGCACGCAGTTTATCGCTATCATGGGTAACGTCATGCTGGCTATCCCAGTTGCTTTGATTATCTCGTTTGCATGGCTACAGTACACAGGCGCACCGATGATCGACACCACCAAGGCTGAGCACCTCCTGCACGACCTTGATCCTTTTCGCTCATTGGCTCTGCCTCATGCTGCCATCGCTGGGGTTTATTTATTCTTATCAGGTCTGATTGCAGGCTATTATGATAATTTGGCGGTTTATAACCATGTCGGGGCACGTATTCAGCGTCATCGACTCTTGCAATACGTACTGCCCAAATCTTGGCTCCAGCGGCTGGGCGGCTTTGTCGAGGCCAATCTCGGCGCTATCATGGGCAACTTTTTGTTCGGTGTGTTTTTGGGCAGTACAGCTACCATTGGCTATATCTTTGGTCTACCTATTGATATTCGCCATATCGCCTTTGCCTCAGCCAACCTAGCGCATGGATTGTTTAATATCTCCGCCGACCAAATCAGCTGGAGCGTGATTTTATTGTCGATCCTAGGAGTGGCGCTAATTGGCATCGTCAACCTGATGGTCAGTTTTTCTCTGGCGCTGTTTGTCGCGCTACGCTCCAAAGAAGTACGTTTCTTTGAATGGGGCCGTTTGACCAAATTAGTGTTTGGTCACATTATCAGTCATCCTTCTGACTTTTTTTGGCCGCGTGACAAGCCCATGAAATATGCGCGTATCGATAGCCAAGGACACATGATATTTGATGACACCTCGGCACAAAAAAGCGGCAAACCCCTTCCAAGTAACTATGTGGTACGCCGCCTATCCGATGTCAGAATACTACCTGAGTCCAAACAGGCAGGGGCACAAAATGCGCAGACCAGCACCGACATATACTACGCCAATCAACCAAAAGGCGATCATATACAGCCGCATGCACCGCCAAAAAAAGTCATCGACTTAGATGACGGCCTCGTCGATGAAGAGCTAAACAGTGTACCGTACGCCAATGATATTCAATACGGCAAAACCAACAATCTGTCAGCTGATAGTAGCGCGCAAAACCAGCGCCATCGTACTGACCAAAATAGTGCTGACCAAAGCATGAGCGCCCCTGATAGCAAGCCTGCAGGCGATGCCAAAACGCCACTGCCAAAACCCAAAAAGCCACCAAAACTGCCCAGTTAATACAGGCACTTTGCTTATTCCGAACTGGGGTTTATATAGAGCGTGTCTTTATTTTAAAAATGGTGATAAAAATGAGATGAATGGCAGCCAAACATTATGATTAGACATTTTTATCAAACATTTTGATCAAACATTGTCATCAAACAACGAACACAGCGCAGAGAATATCGAGATATTAACCAGCTTATTGACAGCATTTGGCCAGAGTTGGCCATCTTTAACCCATTTAGATGATTATCTATTGAAGTAAGGACACGCTCTAAGCATTACAGGTATTCAATATCTCGTTGTGTTAAGGGCGTTTGCTAATGGACGTTTTTGAAACGCATTAAACGCAAAGCATTAAGTGTAACCAGCACGGTTGCGCCAGTATCAGCCAATACCGCGATCCATAAACCAGTGATACCGAGTACCGTGGTGATTAAAAACACTGCTTTGAGGCCCAGCGCAAAAATCACGTTTTGATGAATATTAGATAAGGTTGCACGCGACAATGCAATCAAATGAGCGACGTCGGTCACGCGACTTTTTAATAAAGCGACGTCAGCCGTTTCAATGGCGACATCAGTACCACCGCCCATCGCGATACCGACATCGGCAGTCGCTAACGCTGGCGCATCATTGATACCATCACCAATCATCGCTATTTGGGCTTTAGTCTTCATCTCGTCTATCAAACGCAGCTTATCTTCGGGCAACAGCTCAGCTTGCCACTCTATATCTAGATGACTAGCAAGCGCTTGAGCAGTAAGGCGGTTGTCGCCCGTCAGCATCATGGAGCGAACCCCCATTGCATGAAGCTGTGCTACGCCTTCTTTGGCATCGTCCCGCAACTCGTCTCGTAGCGCGATGAGCCCGAGCACCTCACGGCTTTGCTCATCGAACAGTACCGACACCGTTTTTCCTTCATTTTGTAACGCTTCGATTTGGGCATTTTGTTTGGCGGTTATTGATGTTTGGTCGGCGGCATATACAGGAGAGCCGATGGTTAAAGAGCGCCCAGCTACCGTCGCATGCACAGCTTTACCTGCAGTCGCGTGAGCCTTAGACGCTACTGGTATGGCAATATTGGCCGTTTTGGCGTGATCGATGATGGCTTTTGCAAGCGGATGGTTAGAGGCGGACTCAACACTGGCAAACAGCGCTAATATCGCATTTTCATCTTGAGCATCCATATACTGCTGGGCAAAGGTGATAATGTCGGTCACGCGGGGCTTGCCTTCCGTTAACGTACCTGTCTTGTCAAAAGCAACCGTATTGACGCGACCAATGGTTTCTAACGCGCTCCCACCTTTGATTAGCAGGCCGCGGCGCGTCCCAACAGCCAGACCCGAGGCGATAGCGGCCGGTGTGGATAGGACGAGGGCGCAAGGACAGGCGATGAGCAATAATGCCAAACCGCGATATAACCAAGTTGCCCACTCCCCGCCCATCACTAACGGCGGGATAACGATAACCAAAGCGGCAATCGCCATCACTGCTGGCGTGTAGTAGCGGCTAAACTTTTCAATAAAACGCGCAGTGGGCGCTTTGGAGGCTTGTGCCTGCTCCACTAGCTCAATGATTCGTGCAATGATATTGTCAGCGGCTGTTTTTTCTACGCGTATGTGCAGCGCGCCCTCCATATTGATAGCGCCTGCAAACACCTTGTCGCCTATTGTTTTGGCAACGGGGATAGACTCGCCGGTGATGGGCGATTCATCAAGGCTAGATGCGCCCTGAGTAATAATGCCGTCAGCAGATACCTTATCGCCCGGACGTACCAGCACCAAATCATCGACTTGTAATGAAGATGCCGGTACATCGCGCTGCCCGCCTTGTGCGTCAAGTAAAATCGCAGTCTTTGGCACCAGTGCCGCCAAAGCCCTAATGCCAGCACGCGCGCGATCAGCAGCCACGCTCTCTAGTAGCTCGCCGACTGAGAATAAGAATACCACTGCTGCTGCCTCTGCAGGCTCACCAATAATAAGCGCACCAATTGCCGCAATCGACATCAGCATCTCAATCGAAAAAGGCGTGCCGGTCGACGCTAAGGCAAAGGCTTTACGAGCAAAAGGAGACACGCCCACAATGACGGCAACAGCAAATGCCCACATGCCATAATCAGAAAAAACCACTGATAGCGCGTAAGCAGCGCTCATCAACATACCAAGACCAATGACTCGCTTACCTTTGCCGCTTTGCCACCAACGTGGCTGCTCTGTAGCGGACTGACGGCTACTATTTGCTGCGGTTGATTTATCCGTTATGGCAGATATACCAAACCCGAGGCGCTTAATGGTTTTTTCGATGTCACTAAATTGCGTCTCTCCATCAGGAGCCAGTGTTAGCGTTAACTTTTCGGTGGCAAAGTTAAGCTGTACATCAGAGATGTCAGGCATACGAGCGAGCGCCGTTTCGATTTTACCGACGCAGCTGGCACAGTCCATACCTTCGATATGATATTGCATAATTATTTTTCTTAATGCGTTGTCCTGATAACTTGTGCTGCTATAAGCATTTTTTATAAATCTATTATGAACCCTATAGTGGCTTTAGAGTCAAGGTGCTTCTTCTTTAACGTCATAACATTGATTTATTAGCCATTAAACTTTATAGTTACTTTAATGTTTAATGCTCAAGAGGCAGTTATGCTGATTAAAATCGGAGAACTCGCTAAACGCACAGGCGCGACAGTAGAAACCATTCGTTACTATGAAAAGGAAGGATTGTTGCCTGAGCCTTCACGCAGTGCAGGCAATTATCGTTTATATAATGACACGCACATCGAGCGTCTACAGTTTATCCTGCACTGTCGTACGCTTGATATGACGTTGGATGAAGTACGGGTGTTGTTGCAGTACTGGGATGAGCCTGACAGAGACTGCGGCAATGTAGATGCCTTGTTGGATGATCATATTGAGGCGGTAGAAGTTCGTATTGAAGAGTTGATGCAGTTAAAGCAGCATCTAATGGATTTGCGAAAAAAATGCCTATCTAGCGCACCCGCGGTATCCTGTGGAATATTAAACGCCCTTGCTGATAATTCTTGTCATCAGTAGAGACATCAGCCGTATTGTTTAGACACTACATTATAAATAATCAAAGGAATAATTTTGTCTGAATTAAAAACTGTTGGGCTTTTTGCCATTACTGCACTAGCAGAGATTGTAGGTTGCTACTTGCCATATTTATGGCTAAGAGAAGGTAAGTCAATATGGCTGCTTGTTCCTAGCGCCCTTAGTTTGACCGCCTTTGTTTGGCTGCTGACTTTACATCCAACCGCCGTTGGTAGGGTTTATGCGGCTTACGGTGGTATGTATGTAACGATTGCAATTCTATGGTTATGGGCTGTCGATGGTATTCAACCAACGGCGTGGGACATCTTAGGCACATCAGTGGCACTGCTAGGCATGGCTATTATCATGTTTGCACCGCGCACTACATAGTGCAATACCCCATTGGCGACAGCCATTGCTCTCTTCAAGCCTATTAACAGACACCCAAAACGAAATTAACTATCGTCTCGTCATAAGCTCGGACAGTGTGTGCTTGAGGTAACAACCTTACCATCGCTCAAACGATAAGCCAGTAGATGATTGCCCCATACGCAGCCACCGTCTAGCGCACGTGCATGTGGCAGATCGACCTCGGCTTTGAGCGCCGCCCAATGACCAAAGAGTATCTTACGCGTACGCGGTACTTGCCATTCAAACCACGGCGCGAAGTCATCAGGCATCGGCTCTTGCAGCCCTGCACTAAAGTCAAACTCTAAGGTGCCATCTTGTTTGCATAGGCGCATACGTGTGAAGTAATTGGCAATCGCACGCAGCTTAGTATAGCCGCTTATCTGTGCATGCCACTTATCAGCTGTCTTGCTATATAAGTTGGGCAATAGCGCATCCAGCTGCGGCAAACTGCTTTGCAGCGCCGCCTCTAACTGCCGCGCATAATCAGCCGCAGCCTCGATGCTCCAATGCGGCGGCACACCCGCATGCACCAATACCGTATACTCATCAGGATAAGCCAATACTGGCTGATGACGCAGCCACTCTAGCAACTCATCACAATCTTCAGCAGCAAAAATCGGCGCGGTTTTGTCTTTATTTTTGAGCTTTGCCGCGCCGCGCCATACCGCAATTAGATTGATATCATGATTACCCAGCACGGTCGCCGCTGCGCCCTGCTCACACAGCGACTTGACATGGCGCAGCGTGCTTAACGAATCCTCACCGCGCGCGACCAAGTCACCTGCAAACCACAGTTTGTCTTGGGTCGGGTCAAATGCTAACGTGTTGAGTAATTGACGATAAGCGGCATAACAACCTTGCAAATCGCCGATGACATACTGATGACGAAACCCCATAAACCCTCAATAAATCAATCTATAAAATCATAACCAACAAACAGTAGTCTTGCTATACAAGCAAATGCCGCGAGTGATTGCTTAGCGCGACAAAGTCTTGGACACTTAGCGTCTCAGGTCTGGCCTGCGGATCGATGGCACAGGCAGCAAAGTCCGCTTCGCTTAGCGTCGGCAACAAAGTCGAATTTTTAAAGATAGCGCGCAATGTCTTCCGGCGATGATTGAAAGTCTCACGAACGACGATAGCAAAATACTCTTCATCTTCTGCCACCACTGGCTTGTCGATATGCGGGGTCAAGCGAAACACGGCGCTGGTGACTTTAGGTGGTGGATTAAACGCACCGCGTGGCACTGTCAGTAGATAATCGGTATCACAGTGATACTGCATGATGACCGATAGACGGCCATAGGTCTTGCTACCGACATCCGCGGTGATACGCTCAACCACTTCTTTTTGTAGCATAAAATGCATATCTTGAATGACATCTGCAAAGCTAAGCAGATGAAAAAGTATCGGTGTGGAGATGTTATAAGGCAGGTTGCCCACCACCCGCAGCTTACCACGCTCAGCGCTATACAGCTCGCGATAATCGACGTGCATGGCATTGTCTTTAATGATAGTAAAGTTCGGATGGCTGTTGGCACCGATACGGATACGCAGGCTATCTGCCAAATCACGATCCAGCTCCACCACCGTCATTGCATCGACTTCTGCCAATAGCGGCTCAGTCAGCGCGCCCATTCCCGGCCCAATCTCAATCAAATTATCATCGCGCTCCAGACGGATGCTATCGACAATCTGACGGATAACGCTGGTATCATGCAAGAAGTTTTGACCGAAACGTTTACGCGGTTGGTGTTTGGCAGTGCGTAGACTGGAAGCAAGGCTTTGAGCATCAAAAGTAGTTTTGGACATAAAAAGGTCTTAATGGATAAAAGATAAATGAGAGATGGTAGCAATGTGCTGGTGTTATAATGGTAAATTATAACACAGCTCATAATTAGGGCGTGTTTGTGAGATATTTTATCTATAAACCATGTACAATCTAGCACAATCAACACGGCAGCTTTTTGTTCTCGAACCATCTAACATAAGAACCATAATGTGAATAAGGGCGGTACCCTAGTGAGGACTTGAATATTAGGCTGTAACCTAATGGTATTAAGGTTCTAAATTACTGATATAGCCACAGTGTACTTCATGGTGTACTTAACATACATATTCTATTCATGATCGGTGCGCTATACAGGCATCGAACTGCTAGAGCATAAAATCTCTTAAGTTCATTTTGATAACAACAATTATGATGTTTTACGAAAATTTAAAATCTGTTGTCTGACTACCTGCTCAATCTGTTGCCAATCAGCCAGATTATGGCGAGAATATTGCACATTGACATATAAACCCATCTGTGGCTCTAGATCGAAGTGGTGGCTACAAGGTGGCCTTGGCACATCTCTATTACTGCACTTTATATAGGTTGTAATCTGCCCCGTTTCATCTCTCTGGATAAACACATCTTCTGCGTATCGGTTTTTACGATAGGGGCTATCAGTTTTCGGGTCTATACCCGGCGGTGCGTAAACTTCCAATCCAAATTGCTCATTATCAAGCTGTTCATATTCATGTACAGGCCCTGCTTCCTTACTGGGATTAAGCGTTCCATCACCGATACGGTGAATAGCACCTACTCCATGATATTTATTTCCAGAGGAGACATTGACTGAGACCCAAGGATCATTCGGTAAATACTGTTCTTTTTTATAAGCTTGTTTAAGTTCCTTATTACCTTTATTGAGTATGGCATTATCGGTATAGCGCACATAAAAGACAAAGCTATTGATCTTTGAGTCATAGCTGCGTGTGGGTTTTGGACCTTCTTGTTTTTTACCCCATGCAGGATCGCCGTTATACTCAACCAGACTTACGATATTTTTGGGTAAATCAACGGGGACACCGCCTAAATCACCAACGTAATTTGCAGAAAACACATCGGTACAAGATGATATAAGAGTAGAGGTCATAACAATAATCATAACCATGGGCTTATTTAATGCTTCAATGAACATTGAATACCTCAATAAATGAATATTAACCTTTGCTGTCAAATTCGTAAATATTAACTTGAGAGATTATCATTTTAGAAAAGCCTAGGTTTATTTTTATTAAGGTATACCCCAAGGGAACCAGCTATTTATCCCTGTCACCCCATTTACATTTATAGGCCACTTAAAACAGACCGGTATAATGGAACCAATTATATCAGGTCATGCTTGATAATTTATAAATAGACATAGCTGACATTAGTGCGTGTTGAACATTCGACCATGGCACTGACAGCGACTATTTTTTAGGCGATTCGATGTTAAAAATAATAAGTTTAGTCATTCTAAGCGCTTATTTTTAACGATGAAGCGGCAAAAAAGAGTCCTGTCCCTGCGGGCTGATGCTAAAATTGCCCCATACTGCGTTACAAATCTCGCTAAGGCATCTGCATTATCGTCGCTTTGTGCCTTGTCTGGAACAATTTTAGCGATCAGCAGTGCCTATTTGCGAATGTTCAACACGCCCTAGACTTAGCCCATAATGCCTAACAAATCTAGATAAGACAGCAACTTATACAATAGTTCCACTAACAATGGATCTGTCTGCCATCTCATTAGCCATATTTAATGCTTGATACAGACTGGTAGCACTTGCACCGCCACGCCCTGCCAAATCAAGCGCCGTGCCATGATCCACTGACGTGCGTATATAAGGCAGCCCCAAGGTTAAATTGACTGTATCACCAAATCCATGCGATTTGAGCACTGGTAGGCCTTGATCGTGATACATGGCGATGACTGCATCGCAGTTTGCTAAGTGTCTGGGGGTAAATAGCGTATCCGCTGGCATCGCCTCAGAGATATTAATCCCGGCAGCGATAAACTCACGCAATACGGGATTGATAATCTCCATCTCCTCCACTCCCAAATGCCCGCCTTCACCTGCATGTGGGTTTAGACCGCAGACCAATATACGTGGCTGCATCAGACCAAATTTTTCTTGCATATCATCGATGACGATTTGTACCGTTTGCCGTACATTATTAGCGGTGATGGCAGCAGGGATATCCTTTAAGGCCAAATGTGTGGTGACAAGCGCTACTTTCATGGCTTGATTGGCGAGCATCATCACCACTTTGTCGCAGCCACTTTGCTGCATAAAAAACTCAGTATGACCGCTGAACATGGTGCCATCTGGCAATCTGATATCGGCATCGATCAGTGCTGACTTTTGTAATGGTCCTGTGATAATGGCCGCGATGGCTTTGTAGGTGGCCAATTGATGGGCAATCTCTAATTGCTGAGCGACCATGGCCGAATTGCGCGTATTAATTTGTCCACAAACGACGGATTGAGCACAAGGCGTATTTAACAAAATAAACGCATGGCCATCATGAGTATTCATATGCATCTGCTGTGGCATCTGCTCTAAGAAATTATCAGCTGCTATGTCTAAATCGACAGTTTGCCAGCGCGGACAGCTTCGTAGTACGCCCGCTGCCAGCAACATATCAGCACGCTTTTGCAGCGCGGTATGATCGGCAGTGACCCATATAGGACGCGCAAAGTCTTGTAGCTTACCCTCAGCTGCCAGCATCAGCACGATATCCATACCGATACCAGCAGGTTCACCGGTGGTGATTAATAGCGGCAATTTTTTTTGCATAGTGAAAACCATCCTATATTTACATTAACAATTTGATTTGATTATATTTTTTATTATAAAAATCAGATTTCCTCGTCAAGTCTAATCTTAAACATTCTCGCTCATCAAAGACGGTGTTTTTACAGATAATTATTTATAACGTCCGAAAAAAGGGCAGAATGTGTTAAACTTTCGCCTTTCATTGTAGCATTTACTAGCAAGCATTGAGACCACGTTTGGTACCTCTAGCATAACCGTGCGTCGCCTTTGTTTTATTGCGTCGTTTTGCTGCACTATTAGTAAAATAAAAACCTTACCACATACCCATCCATACCTTTTTTATAGCATATTTATACCGACTCTTGACACATTAGGCGCTCATGGCAGACAACGACAAATCCGACGACTTACTCAATCAGACACCACCGCATAATATCGATATCGAAAAGGCGCTACTGGCCTCTTTGATGAGTATTGAAGAGGCGTACGACAAGATTGCCGATATCGTCACCAAAGACGACTTTTATGCGGGTCGGCATCAATACATTTTTGATGCGATTGCCCATTTAGCTGCCGTTGGCGAGCCTTATGACACTGTGATGGTCCATGACTGGCTAGAGGCACAAAAACTCCTAAAAAGCGCCGGCGGCGACAGCTATTTGGCAGATATTTTGAGTCAAAGCCCAGCGACCTTATTTAACCTCACCGCCTATGCGCAGCGCGTGCGTGAGCTATCTACCTTACGCCAGCTGATTACCACTGGTAACGATATGCTGGCACTGGCATATAATCCAAAAGACCAAACGGTCAGTGATATTTTAGACAATGTCGAGAGTAAGATATTTAGCATCAATGAGCAGCATAATAAACGCGCCGAGCAGCGAGGCCCTGTCGGTATTACCTCGGTGCTGACCAATGTCATCGACCAAATTCAAGAGCTAAAATCCAACCCCGATGGCATGATTGGCTTACAAACACCCTTTGCAGAGTTGAACAATAAAACGCAAGGCTTGCAATCTGGCGACTTAATCATCGTCGCCGCCCGTCCATCTATGGGTAAAACCACCTTTGCCATGAACTTAGCAGAAGGTGTATTGTTTAATGAAGACCTGCCAGTGGTGGTGTTTTCTATGGAGATGCCCGCTGAGTCTATCGTCATGCGTCTGCTATCCTCTTGGGGTGCGATCAACCAGACACATTTGCGCTCAGGCCAGATGAACGAAGACGAATGGGCGAAAATGATGAATGCCATTCAGCATCTACAATCCAAACATCTGTACATCGATGACAGTACGGCGCTACCGCCCTCAGAGATGCGCTCACGCTGCCGGCGCATCGCCAAAAACCATGATGGCAAGCTAGGCGCTATCGTGGTCGATTATCTACAGCTGATGAAAGTCCCTAGCCTCGATGGTAACCGTGTGGGCGAAATCTCTGAGATCTCTCGTAGTCTAAAGGCGCTCGCACGTGAGCTTCAGTGTCCGGTCATCGCCTTATCACAGCTTAACCGTAGTCTGGAAAACCGCCCAAACAAACGCCCTATTATGTCGGATTTGCGCGAATCAGGGGCAATTGAACAGGATGCCGATTTGATTATGTTCATCTATCGCGATGAGGTTTATAATGAAAACTCAGACCTCAAAGGCGTGGCCGAAATCATCATTGGTAAACAGCGTAACGGGCCCATTGGTACCGTACGTTTGGGCTTTGAAGGCCAGTTTACCCGCTTTATCAACCTAACGCCTGAGTACTATCAAGGTGTCAGTTTTGAAAACGATGAATAACCCCAAACGCTCACGATTGAGCATTTAATAAAACCCAAACAAATCATCACGAACCCTAGCCAATGCGGTATCAGCGCCATTGATATCGCATTGGCTTTATTGCTTCACCCTCTTTTTATTCGACGTATTTGCTCATAAAACAAGTTGATTTATCCAATCACGTTACCAATAAAGAAGCCCATTATGCGTACCATTACTATCAAACCAAAAGCCCTCACTCATAACTTATACCAAGTAAAAAAACTGGCCCCAAGTGCTAAAGTACTCGCCATGGTCAAGTCCAATGCCTATGGTCATGGCGTGGCGGCGGTACTGCCCGCCCTGCAGCAAGCCGACGGCATCGGTGTGGCTACTTTGGCAGAGGCTCTAGAGGCACGGCAATTGGGCTGGCATAAAACCATTGGGCTCATTGAAGGCGCCTTTACCGCTGATGAATGGCAGACCGCCATTGCCCAAGATATCAGCTGCGTGATTCACCATGAGCCGCAGCTGATATGGGCGCTAGACAACATCCCACCTGCCAGCAGTGCCACGCGCGTGGTTTGGCTAAAATATAATACCGGTATGAATCGCTTAGGGTTTGATGCCAAAGGCGTTATCGATGCGGCGGCGCGGCTACATGCAGGCGGCTATCAGCTGATTTTAACCACACATTTTGCCAATGCCGATGACAGCAGCCACCCGCTAAATGCGCTACAAATTCAGCGCTTTGATGACATGCTGCAAACCTTAAAAGAAACCGTCAGCGATGAAGTAAAAGGCTCGTTATGTAACTCAGCAGGTATCGTCAATTTTGCAGAGCATCATCATGACTGGGTACGCCCTGGTATTATTTTATATGGTAGCTCACCGGTCGTCGACCAAAGTGCAGCTACGTTAGACTTGCAGCCTGCAATGGAGCTTTGCGCCCAAATCATCGCCTTGCAGACAGTCAGCGCCAATGATGCCATCGGCTATGGCAGCTTATGGTCAGCACCGCACGATACCAAAACCGCCCTCGTCAGTATCGGCTACGGTGACGGCTACCCTCGCGTCATCAGCAGTGACGCTTATGTGACCGTCATCAATGCCGCAGATCAGCAGCGCTATCGCTGTGCCGTGCTTGGACGCGTGGCCATGGATATGATCGTTATCGATGCCAGCACGATGCCAGCAGGCACCGCCTTAAACAGCAAAGTCATCTTATGGGGTGAGGCGCCGCACGTCGATGAAGTCGCAAGCCACGCTGGGACGATCAGCTATGAGCTATTATGTCGCCTGAGCACGCGCCCAGCCCGTATAGCCGCTCACTAAATACCTAAACTTGAATCACTGACAGGTTTGGCATCCTGACTGGTAAAGGGTTTTATGTCAGTAGCCAGTCTACGCGCACAGATGGCATCGGGCATCTATAGCAAGTAATACCGCAGCCGTATAAAAGGGTGCTGACTTGAGAAAATTGGCCGTTTACATTGGGCCTAATTGCGCTATACTAAAAGTTTGTTGTCACCCCAGTGTGCGCGTTGAGCGCTGCTGTACACGACTGATAACGTTTCACTGACTGCGATCGACTGCTAGGACTACTATGAGTTTGCGCCATTTTTTGACTTTATCTGATTTAACCCAACAAGAACTAGAAACCCTTATCAAACGCGCAAGCGAATTACGTAAGATGCAACATGCAGGCGAGGTCTATCAGCCTTTTGTTGGCCGTACGCTTGGCATGATTTTTGAAAAATCCTCTACCCGTACGCGTATTTCGTTTGAGACCGGTATGGGACAATTTGGCGGCAGTGCGATTTTTTTATCACCAAATGATACGCAGCTTGGTCGCGGCGAGCCTTTAGAGGACTCAGCCCGCGTCATCTCGAGCATGGTCGATATCATAATGATTCGCACCTTTGGTCACGAAAAAGTCGAGACCTTTGCTGAGTACTCTAGTGTGCCGATTATCAACGCTTTGACGGACGACTTTCACCCCTGTCAGCTCCTCGCTGATATGCAAACCTTCTATGAGCATCGCGGCAGTATTGAGAACAAAACCGTCACTTGGGTCGGTGATGGTAATAATATGTGCGCTTCCTACATGCAAGCGGCGAGTCAGTTCGGCTTTGAGCTACGCGTGGCCGCGCCTTATGGCTTTGAGCCTGATCCTAAGCTGATGGAGCGTTTCTCGCATTGCGTGAGTTTGGTCGAGGATGTGCAAGATGCGGCAAAAGACTCGCACCTTATCGTCACCGACGTCTGGGCCAGTATGGGGCAAGAGTCTGAGCAAAACACTCGCGCGCGCCGCTTTGCACCCTATCAAGTGACGCCATCGCTGCTTGATAAAGCCGACCCTGACGTGGTGTTTATGCACTGCTTGCCTGCGCACCGCGGCGAAGAAATCTCTCACGACATGCTTGATGATCCGCGCTCCGTGGTCTGGGACGAAGCCGAAAACCGCTTACATGCACAAAAGGCCTTGATGGAGTTTTTGCTCAAGGATAAGATTAAACTATCGGTTTAACTGATGGATAATCAATTTGTTTAAAAGCAAATCTTTTTTAAAACAGATAGCAAAAAAGGCAGATTACTTATAGTAGTCTGTAGTAGTCTGCCTTTTCTTAGTTTTAAGTTCTTAGTTTTAAGTTCTTAGTTTTAAGCTTCAAAAGTTTAACGATAAATAATGACGCCTATTAACGCGTTATCGTTTCAACCCCACTACCACTGGCTTTTAGTAAAACATCGGCTTGATTGGCGGCAAAGATACCATTACAGACCACACCCACGATATTATTCAGCTCTTTTTCAAGCGCAATAGGATTGCTGACATCTAGGTCATAAGTATCGAGAATGACATTGCCATAATCAGTGACAAAGTCCTCACGGTAGACTGGCTCACCGCCCATTTGTGCTAGCTGACGTGCCACATAGGAGCGCGCTTGCGGCAAGACTTCGATCGGTACAGGAAACGATCGGCCTAGTATCTCGACGCGTTTGCTCTCATCGACCATACAGACGAATTTATTGGACGCTGCAGCGACGATTTTTTCACGAGTCAGCGCGCCGCCGCCGCCTTTGATGAGTTGCAGATGGGCATTCACTTCATCAGCACCATCGATATAGACATCAAGCTGGCCGGCAAAGTTTAGATCGACAATCTCGATACCCAAAGCACGCAATTTGTCTTCTGTCACCTGTGAGCTGGCAACGGCGCCAGCAAGCTTGACCTGCGGCAATAGCTCAATCAGGCAGTTCACCGTACTACCTGTTCCTACGCCAAGTATCATGTCATCTTCGATATAACTTAGAGCAGCTTTGGCTGCGGCTTGCTTTTGTGCTTGCTGATCACTCATCATAAATCCTTGACAGAATAAACGTATCGTCTTAAAAGTTAAAAATTTAAAAGGCACGCATATTATAACTGATGCTTGTTAGATATGTCAGCGTAAAACCAATTCTAATAATGAGGTCTTCCCCCCGGAATTGATAACCCATATAAATGACTTTTAAACCCCAGAGACATGAGGCAACCAAAACACTAACGCTAACAGCGTGGCTAGTAATACTGGCGGCGTAATTAGCAGGCCGATTTTCATATACTGCCCCCAGCTAATTTTATAATCTTTGTCTGCTAAGACATGTAGCCATAACAAGGTCGCAAGGCTACCAATGGGCGTAAACTTCGGCCCCAAATCATTACCAATGACATTGGCATAAATCATCAGCTCGCGAGTCGCTGCGGGTACTTGCGCGCTATCGATAGCTAGTGCACCTACCAAGGTAGATGGCATATTATTCATAATAGAAGCCGCAATCGCTGAAAGAAATCCCGTGCCTACTGTGGCGATGATATTGCCTTGCTGCCCTAACCAGTTGAGTATTTGAGCACCATAAGCCGTCAGTCCTGCGTTACCCAAGCCATAAACCACCAAGTACATACCGATTGAAAACAAGACGACTTGCCAAGGCGCTTTACGTACGACGTCAGATACAGAAACAACAGCACCCCGACCACCTTGCCACCAGCGACCTGCAATTGCTATCAGCACCAGCGCAGCAACGCCAGTCACGAAGGAGATAGGAATACCTAATGACTCAGTGGCAAAATAAGCAACCAATAAAAAAGCAAGTAACGGAAAGGCGGCTTTAAACACCAGTGGATCTTCGATAGCGGATGCAGGTGCGCTCAGATTGGCAATGGAATATTGTGTTGGAATTTGGCGCGCATAGACTACCCACAGCACTGCTAATGTCGCGATGACAGAGACAGTATTGACTGGCACCATGACCGCCGCATAACGTCCAAAGCCGATATCAAAATAATTGGCGCTGACGATATTAACCAGATTAGAAGTCACTAACGGCAAACTTGCGGTATCAGCGATAAAGCCCGTCGCTATGATAAAAGCCAATGCCGATGGCGGTGAAAACTTAAGCCGGAGCAAGATAGCGATGACAATCGGTGTCAAAAGTAATGCAGCGCCATCATTGGCAAAAAACGCGGAGATAAACGCGCCCAATATCACAATCATGGGAAACAACAACCGTCCCTGCCCATTGCCTAGTCTCGCCACATGTAGCGCCGCCCAACCAAAAAATCCCGCTCTATCTAAGATAAGCGAGATGATAATTAGCGCCACGAAGGTAAAAGTCGCATCCCAAACGATGTCCCATACAATACCGACATCGGATAACTGCACTACACCAAAAGCCAAGGCAACCAAGGCTCCTCCCAGCGCGCTCCAACCAATGCCCAAACCTTTAGGCTGCCATATCACCAAAACCAAGGTCACGATAAAGATAATGAATGCGAGCATGGAGCAACCTTATTTACAGCGTGTTGATTATAACTAGGAGATATTACAGCGACTTTTGATTGACGCGCTGTGACACTTCCTCAGCACTTTCCACCCGTTCAGAGTATCTATCAGTCAGATAGGCCGAGCGTCCACGAGTGAGCCACGTAAACTTCACCAGCTCCTCACAGACATCCACGAGGCGTAGATATAAAGGTGACATATCCATGCGATTGTCATCATTAAACTCTAAAAAAGCCTTTGGAATCGATGATTGATTCGGGATCGTAATCATGCGCATCCAGCGCCCCAGAATACGCAGCTGATTGACGGTATTAAAGCTTTGACTGCCACCGCTTACTTGCATTATTGCCAAGGTTTTGCCTTGAGTGGGGCGTACGCCGCCCAGTGCAAGCGGTATCCAATCGATTTGTGCTTTCATAATGCTGGTGATGCTGCCGTGACGCTCTGGACTCACCCACAGCATGCCCTCTGACCACTGCGCCAGCTCGCGCAGCTCTTGCACCTTTGGGTGATTGCTGTCAGCGTCATCAGGCAGCGGCAACCCCGACGGATTGAACATCCGCACCTCGCAGCCATACCAACGCAGCAGCCGACTTGCCTCCTCAGCCGCCAACCGAGAAAATGAGCGCTCACGTAATGACCCGTATAGGACGAGTATCTTAGGTGGATGACGTGGGTCATTTGGTGCAATCAATGACTCAATATCGATCGGTTGTAATTGACTGGCATCAATATTAGGCAGGTCATCTAACTTTAACGACCCCTCTGTGTGAGGCTGATTATTATTGGCTATTGTCATGATAAATCGTCTCGCCGTCTTCTTTAGTAAAGCTGCTCACTGGATTTTCTAACAATGCAAACACCCGCTCTGAAGGTCGACATAACGCTGCGCCCTTATCCGTGACCACGATAGGACGATTGATTAAGATAGGGTGCGCGATCATCGCATCGATAATATGGTCATCAGACAACTCAGGATTGTCTAAGCCCAGCTCATCATTGATGGCTTCTTTACTACGTAGTAACTCTCTTGGCGAGATATCCATCTTTGCCAATAGGTCAACCAACTCGTCACGAGTCGGCGGGTTTTTTAGATACTCCACCACTTCTGGCTGCTCACCTGATGCCTTTATGATGGCAAGGGTATTGCGAGAAGTACCGCAGTTGGGGTTGTGAAAAATCAAGGGTTTCATAGCGATTTCACCTATTTTTTGAATCTAGTTATTAGGGTGTGCTTTACAGACTGTCTTTTTTATCAGATTTAGCAGCCTCACAGCCGCTTAAGCTATCTATGAGCGAAGCACACAGCTCTGGATGTCCTGCGCAGCAGTCCTGCAATAAAAACTGCACGACCGCCTCCATATGCGACAACGACGCGCGATAGATAATTTGCCGACTTTGGCGTTTTGACACTACCCACCCTGCTCGCGCCAGCACGGCTAAATGCGCGGACATGGTGTTATGCGGCACACATAGCTGACGGGCTATTTCACCTGCAGGTAGGCCGTCAGGCTCTTGACTGACCAGTAGTTTAAAGGCTTTTAGACGCGTGTCTTGAGACAGTGCGGCAAAGCTTGCAATAGCGTTAGTTATTTCCATATGTCCAATAATACAGACATATCAGAATAATGCAATAAGTTTCGTTTATACCCAGTCAGATTACCGCCCTGTTCTATCAGATACCCAAACAAGCTGACTACCTTTTAACCGCCAAACACTCACTCCTGCCCAGCTCAGTATGAAATCACCACAAAACTGCAATTGTGTCTTGCAAGATAGGTAAAATCAGCATAGGCTAATCTATTTCGTTTTTATTGTTATCTATACTTTTTATCGACAATTTTTATCGACAATTTTTAGGGGTCATTATGCTATCACACTGGGTACGCGCCATCTTGCAAGCCACCGTCTATGACGTTGCTATTCAAACGCCACTAGAAGCAGCTCCCAAGCTGACCCAACGTTTTGCTAATGATATTCGCTTTAAGCGCGAAGACCTGCAGCCTGTCAAATCCTTTAAATTGCGCGGCGCTTATAATCGCATTAGCCAGCTGTCCGATGAGCAAAAAGCGCGCGGCGTGATTTGTGCATCAGCAGGCAACCATGCGCAAGGGGTTGCTTACTCTGCGAAAACACTTAATCTTAACAACATCATTGTCATGCCCACCACTACGCCAGACATTAAAGTCGATGCGGTGAGAGCACTTGGTGGCAATGTCGATCTGCACGGCGACAGCTTCGACGAGGCCAACCGCTATGCGATCAACCGCGCCAAGACTGAGGGCCTGACCTTTATCCCGCCTTATGATGATGAGCTGGTGATTGCTGGTCAAGGCACCATCGGGCTTGAGCTCACCCAGCAATGGCGCAACATGGATTATGTATTTGTCGCCGTTGGCGGCGGCGGCTTAGTCTCAGGGGTTGCCGCATTTTTAGGCGAAGTTGCGCCGCATGTCAAAGTCATCGCTGTAGAAGCGGAACAATCAGCCTCGCTTAAAGCTGCTCTTGAAGCCAATGAGCGCGTTAAGCTTGAGCAAGTCGGTCTGTTTGTCGATGGTGTGGCTGTGGCGCAAATCGGTGAGCTGCCTTTTGAGGTGGTGCGCACGCAAAAAAGCGATGGCTCCGGGCCTATCGTCGAACCAGAAGTGGTAACTTGTACTAACGATGAAGTCTGCGCAGCAGTCAAAGATGTCTTTGAAGAAAACCGCAGTATCGTTGAGCCAGCCGGTGCTCTGTCGGTCGCTGGTATGAAAAAATATATCAAAGCGCATGACTTGCAAGGTAAAAACTGCGTCGGCATCATCTGCGGTGCCAACATGAACTTTGACCGCCTGCGTTATATCGCTGAGCGCACCGAAATCGGCGAGAAAAAAGAAGCCATCTTTGGTGTGACCATTCCTGAGCAAACGGGCGCTTTCTTAAACTTCTGCCGTAGCCTACATGGACGTAACATTACTGAGTTTAACTACCGCGCCGATAGTCAAAAATCACCAGATTCGATGGAGCCTGCCTCAATCTTCGTCGGTATCGCCCTAAAAGAAGGCGAAAAAGAGCGACACACCATCAGTAAACAGCTGGCAGATGATGGCTATACCGCTCACGATTTGACCGACGACGACATCGCCAAATCACACATCCGCCATCTCATTGGTGGCCATGCTCATGTCGAAAACGAGCAGCTACTAAAAGTAGTGTTTCCAGAGCGTCCTGGCGCATTGCTGACTTTCTTAGAAAAGCTTGGCGATGATTTTAATATCACCTTATTTCATTATCGCAATCATGGCGCCGCTGAGGGTCGCGTATTGGTCGGTCTGCAGGCCTCGATGAGCAACTCGCGTCAACTGCAAGACGCCCTGCTAGATATCGGCTACGAGTGCACTATGATTAATGATAATATCGCCTATCAGTTGTTTTTAAAATAAGCAGAATGTGTCAATCACCATTGTTTACATAGCTTAGACGACCAATACTTTATGGCACAGTATAACTCTCAACGGCTTGTCTTTATTAAGACGAGCCGTTTTTTATCCTGTACTGTGCTATGATCTGCTGATGGTATCCTTTATTAGATTGACCAATTAGGGCGGTATCGATTGCACCCTCAGACTAAGTTGCTCTTTTAATTTATAAAAAAAGCACCATTTATGATCATAGTTTATTGATATCTATGAGGTTTTGATGAGTAAACACAATAAAAACCATAATCAACCAAGTCATAGCCAGTCAGATATAGCACGCATGCGTATCGATAAATGGCTGTGGGCGGCGCGCTTTTATCGGACACGTACGCTCGCCAAAGAAGCGATTGAGAGCGGGCGCGTGCATTATGCTGGTAGCCGTGTAAAGACCAGCAAAGAGATTGCCGTTGGTGATGAGCTACAGATTCGGCAGGGATCCGCGACAGCAATGACTGAAAAAACGGTCATCGTTGAAGCCCTAAGCGCTCAGCGTGGCAACGCCTCTGCTGCGCAAATGCTCTATTCAGAGACCGAGGAGAGCGAAAAACGCCGAGCATACTATGCCGAGCAGCGTAAGCTTGCCAACCTTGCCCGTCCTGATAATAAACCCAACAAAAAAGAGCGTCGTGATTTGCAGCGCTTTAAAAACAAACAACACTCATGATCGAAACCCGAAACATCAAGGACTACCTACTTTAGGTATTCTTGGTAAACGTGCTGTGAATGTCACAGATGCCACCGTGTTCTTCGCCCTTGCCATTTCATGTATTAACCGTTAGGCTAGGGACTATTTAATCACTGACATGCTAATAAGCCGCATCCCCTATGCTGGTCTTAATGGCATGTTTTTTTTGTTATAAAAGGTCATAGTATGCTGATAAAAGCCTGTACCCCATCTTCTGTGTTATTGGTTTGCTTGGGAAATATCTGTCGATCGCCCACGGCCGAAGAGATTTTTCGTCAACAGGCTGCTATAGCTGGTCTAGATATCAAGATAGACTCAGCAGGCACGGGCGATTGGCATATCGGTCACGCTCCTGATACGCGCGCACAGCGTCATGCCAAACTCAACGGCTATAACATTAGTAAATTAGTGGCTCGGCAAGTGACTGCCGATGATTTTCGGAGTTTTGACTTAATTTTGGCTATGGACACTCAAAATCTAGCGGATTTGCAAGCGATAAAGGACGGGATAGATGAGCCTGAAGAGACCTTAGCAAAACTGGCTTTGTTTAGTGAAGAAGACCCCACTTACGGCGGCGATGATGTGCCAGATCCTTATCATGGCAATGCTGAGGACTTTGAGGAAGTCATAAAACGCATTGAATCAAGTGCACAAGCTTGGATTGAAAGCTGGAAAACATGCTAGCGATAAGGTCCATATTTTTGCTACTTTTATGAGTGGTATCCTTTATAATAACCCCCGTACTAAATAAACCTCGTATTATTTGTTCTTTATCTGCCATATAGGCTACGTTATGACCTTAGTTTCACGTCTCGAGCGAGATGCTCACTTAGCGACTCAGACTCACTCGCCAGCAGATGCCCTACTGCGTCATGCCGTCGATTTGTCTCATCATAACACCATGGCCTTAACCTGTAGCGCTGATACTGTCATCACCTTGCATGACGAAGCGCAGATTGACGCGTTGATGGTAGATAAGACAGCAGCCATTAAAGAGCGCCCTCTCTTAATCCTCTCAGGTGGCAGTAACGTGTTACTGCCTGCCAAGCTAGATGCCACTGTATTGCAGCCCATGATGCGCGGTATCAACGTGGTCGCGCAGACAGACAGTTATATCGATATCGAGGTCATGGCAGGCGAGAACTGGCATGACCTTGTGACTTATACCGTCCATCAGGGCTGGTACGGTCTTGAAAACCTAGCCTTGATTCCTGGTCTAACAGGGGCGGCTCCTGTACAAAACATTGGTGCTTATGGCGTACAGCTCGAAGACCATTTGTTATATGTCCGCGCCTATCATCTGCCTACTCAAACATGGCAGCAGCTGTCAGCGGTACAGTGTCAATTTGGCTATCGCGATAGTATCTTTAAGCGTACGCCCAATACTTGGCTCATCAGCCGCGTGGCCTTTCGCTTGCATCTTCATGAAACCCAAGTAAAGGCCAGCTATGGCGATGTACAGGCAGTAGCGCAGCGTTATGCCGATGCGCAAGGGTATCAGCACCTCACCCCAGCGCATGTGATGCAAGCGATTATCGATATTCGCCAGCAAAAACTGCCCGACCCAAAGCAGCTACCCAACTGTGGCAGTTTTTTCCAGAACCCTATTATTCCTCAAGCGCAGTTTACAGCTCTGCAAACCACCTATCCTGACATTGTCGGCTACCCCATGCCAGATGCGATGATAAAAGTTGCGGCTGGCTGGTTAATCGAGCAAGCAGGACTCAAAGGCGGCGGCATTGCACCCATCATGACGCATCAGCAGCAGGCCCTTGTGTTGACCAACCACCAGCCTTATCAGGCGACGCAAAATGATGTGGCCACCGCGCAGCACCATATTGCCCAAGTGGTATACGAAAAATTTGCCATACGTTTATCACGTGAGCCAGTATGGATAAACGCCGATGGCTCGATTGGGTACGATGAGCATGCGGCCTAAACCATCATGGTCGATACGCTTGTGGCGGCATTATCTGCGCATGGCTGAGCGTTTGCTAAAGCTGCTTCGCATTATTAATATCACTTTTTTATTGGGCACCACGTCCATCATTTTGCTACTGATTAGCTTATTTACCCCTTTATTTTCTCAAGCCGTCGTCTATATCCTCTCCTTATTACCGCTACCAAACATGCCATCAGCTGCCATGAGCTCACCGCCGACCGCTTATGTGGTATTGGGAGGCGGCTTGACCAATGATCATAACAATCAAATCATTCTCAACAGCTACAGTCTCAATCGCGCCCGAACGGCTGCAACGGCCTATCATGACTTACCCTTACCTATTGTGTTAAGCGGGGCAGAAGCGCCTTGGCTTGGTCAATGGCTCATCGAGCATGGTATTGACGGCCTGATCAGTGAAAATGCCAGCATGAACACCTGCGAAAACGCGCGCTTTACCGCCAAGCGTATCCCGCTGCATCATGTGTATCTGATTACCGATAGCTATCATATGGCGCGTGCGCGCAGACAATTTGCCCTAAATGGTATCAACAGCACCCCACTCATCGCCCCTTTGCCAGTAAGACGCGACTGGCATAAACCTGCGCAGAATTTAACGCACTCACGCCGTGCAGTGTATGAAGTAGCCGCCTACTTGCGCGATGTGATACGGCCGCAGATGGATTGTCGCCACGCCAGTGATGTAAGCGAGCAGCAACTACTGACACCTAGAGGCAATGTGGCCAAGACAACGCCCAAAGCAGAACAATCCATAGAAAACCAAACTATAGAAAACCAAACCATAGAAGAAGAATAGCATTCATATGGTCGCGGCCATGCCATTTACAGTATAAAAACGATACCACTTTTCATTGGATGACTTGATAGCGATGTATCCAAGCTTTAAGCAACCAATCTCTGAATATTTGATTTATTTGGATTCGATCATACTTGCTGATTAGTTGGCAGCTGTCCAGCCATTAATAGGGGTAATGAGTGTATAATAAGAGCAGAACCTGCTAAAAAAGAGATCTACCATGCTCAGTATATTTTTATTAATTCCATTAAGTCTGATGCTGTTTGTGGTTGCCATTTGGGCGGTGCGTTATGCGGTCAAATCCAATCAATTTGAAGATTTAGACAATGCCTCTCAGCGCATCATTTTAGATGATCGGCAAGAGCGCCGCCAAACCATGCAAACTCACGAGCGCGCCACTACCCATCAGCAGACTGATGATTCAGATAGCGTATCGGTGCAACCACAAGATCGCGATAAACTTTGAACCATTAAGGCGTTAGTCATACACGGCTGGTAGTCCTTTGATATGGTGTTATTTGACGATCAGCCGTGTCATATCATTAGACCAACTTTTTACTATTTTTAGGAGTTACCCTATGACCACAGCGTTACTTGTTGCGGCATTACTAATGGGATTTTTTGGCTCACCGCATTGCTTGGGTATGTGCGGCGGACTGGTGACTGCTTTTGGACTGTCGATGAAAGATATTAGCCCAGCCAAGCGCCGCGCTCTTGTCTTTACTTATCATTTTGGCCGTCTGAGCAGTTATGCACTGTTAGGTCTGCTGGCAGGATTCATCGGTACGACGGTGTTAGAGCCACTCATGAAAGGCAATAGCTTGCCACGTATTTTACTGGGCGCAGTGTTGGTCTTTGTGGGTGTGACCATGCTTGGCGCGCCTTTTTTGAATAAGCTTGAGCGCTTTGGTATGCGCTTTTGGCAATACCTCAGCCCGCTACGCCAAAAGGTCTTTCCCCTAAACACCTTTCCACGTGCATTGACAGCTGGTCTACTTTGGGGCTTTTTACCTTGCGGTTTGGTATATGGCGCCCTACTCATCGCGGTGGTGGCTCACAATCCTTTGGGCGGTGCAGCGTTGATGTTTGTTTTTGGTCTTGGCACGGTGCCGATGCTGGTCGCCACCCATGAGACGGTCGGCTGGTTACGTGAAAAAATTGGCCGCTTTCATCTAAGACAGCTCAATGGCGCAATCATGGTGCTGTCTGGCTTGGCTGTCGTTGCTATCCCTATGGTCATGGCAAATATGCACGGTGGACACGGCGGTGGCCATGGGCAAATGGATCATGGTAGTCACTCGGCGATGATGTCTGATGCAGACAGCCCAGTTCATCATGATATGAGCCAAATGGATCATGACATGACGCCAGCAATGGATAGCACAGTCGATCATAGTATGCATGATATGAGTGATGACGCCATGAGTCATCATGCACACCATGAGCCGTCTTCGTAGACATCATACATATAAAAGTATCGACAGCTAAGGCGCGTCTTGATTTCGACATCATCTTATTTTACTAAGACACTTTAGCCAAAAGCCCTTAACCTCACCACTGAGATTAAGGGCTTTTTGTATTAGGGCGTGTCCTTAATTTAATTGCTAGTCACCTAAATAGGTTAAAAATAAGGACATGCCCGAGTCTAGACGATACATATCGCCCTACTCTTGCCACTGCTCTAGCGCAAATTTTGTATCCAGATGCTTTTCTAATGCTGGGATATTGAACGCATCATCTTCGCTGACAAAGCTAATACTAATGCCTGTCTGTCCAGCACGGCCAGTACGGCCAATACGGTGTACATAATCATCTGGTTGATCAGGCAAGGTATAGTTGACCACATGGCTGATATCATCGACATGAATCCCGCGACCTGCGACGTCTGTGGCGACCAAAATAGCAGCATGACCGTCTTTAAAACGCTGCAAATACTTCTCGCGTTTTTGCTGAATCACATCACCCGATAGCATGACGACTTTATGAGATTGGCGCAGCTTATGATAGAGGCGTTTTACTTGATCTTTGCGATTGGCAAATACGATAACTTTTTCGACATCGCTATCACTAATAATGCGCTGCAAGGCCGCCAGCTTTTGATCTTCTGTCAATAGATAAAAGTGCTGATCGACCAGCTCACTGGTTTTGTGCTCAGGCTCGATCTCAACAAACTGCGGCTCATGCAGCCAGCGATACGCCAAGTTCATCACATCTTGGTTGAAGGTCGCGGAAAAAAGAAGACTCTGACGATCAGTATTGGCAGGCATGCGCCCGACCAACCGCTTGATGTCGGGGATAAATCCCATATCCAGCATACGGTCTGCTTCATCGAGCACCAACACCTCAACGCGATCCAAAAACACCATGCCTTTATTGGCAAGATCAATCAGACGCCCTGGCGTCGCTACCAAAATATCCACGTACTGACGCTCAAGCTCATGCTGCTGGGTTTCGTAATTGGTGCCACCCATGATACAGACGCTATGCAGTGAGGTGTATTTGGTCAAGGCAATACAGTCATCAAATATCTGCTGAGCAAGCTCGCGTGTCGGTGCCATCACTACCGCACGCGGCTCTCCCAAATAACGCTCTTCGTCACTAGCAAAAGGCCGTTTTAACAACGCTTCCATAATGGTCAATAAAAACGTGGCCGTCTTCCCTGTCCCTGTTTGGGCTTGGCCGATTGCGTCTTGATTGGCCAAAGTATGCGGCAGTATCTTTGCTTGAATAGGTGTCAGCTCGGTAAAACCCAAATCACTGACGGCACGTAGGGTCGGATTTGATAACGGTAAATCCGTAAACTTCTTGAAATTACTCAAAAAAATATCCTTTTAGACAAATAACTTATTATAAATAATGAGAGGCTAATCGCTGATGAATGACTCACTCGCCATCCTCTTAAGACCCTATATTTGACAGCCCATATACAGCGCATCGCGTAAGCACAAAAAAGCCAAGCCCGACATCGTATCTTACCTAATATGCCGATTTTTTAGCATAGGTAAGACCAGACGGGCTTGACTCAGTAGTATATCAGTAGTTTGTACAGACATTATAGCGAAACCGCCGTAATGACTGGATAGATTACTCTTCCATTTTTCTGACTTCTTCAGCCTGAAGGCCTTTTTCACCTTCTACCACACTGAACTCAACCTTTTCGCCATCTTTTAAAGAACGATAGCCATCACCTTGAATCGCACGGAAATGGACAAAAATGTCTTCTCCGCTGTCACGTTGAATGAAACCAAAGCCTTTTGAGTCATTAAACCACTTAACGATACCTTGCTCACGAGCTGACATAATATTACTTCCTAAAAAAGTCCGCTTAGCCCCAACTTCCTTTGCAACATTGCATATAAACGGGATCTAAGATTGTGAAATCAAAAACTTAAGAGTACTGTTCTAACCACTATCTTTAAGTTCAGCCTTTGAGTAGGCTTATCCTATCGATAGTAACAAACGGCAATAGCAACAAACTTGCAAGAATTGTTGCATAAAAAATATCATAGCACGGGTTTTTAGCAACATAAAGACTTTTAACTTGCTTTTTGCTAATAAGAGAGATTTTTGCCGTAATTTTTTTATCGTCCGCGACCTAAGCTGGTATGATTAACCGATTTGATAACCAAAGAGACCACTATGTCCACCACTCCTTCTGTCACCGCCGTCCACTCTCTTGAGGCCAATCGCTCAAACACGCTTTCTTATAAATTATTGCTGGTCAACGGCGTCAATCTAAACTTACTCGGCAAACGTGAGCCTGAAATATATGGGCACACCACACTGGCAGAGATTGAAAAACGTTTGATCGCTCGTGCCGCCGAGCATGGCGTTGAACTGATATGCATCCAATCCAACCACGAAGGCCAACTCGTGGACGATATCCAGCACTACGGACTGCTTGCCGATCCAGCAGCGCAAGTTGATGCGATCATCATCAACCCTGCCGCCTTTACCCATACCTCTGTTGCCCTACGTGATGCACTATTGGCCACCCAAAAGCCTTTTATCGAGGTACATTTATCCAATATCCATGCGCGTGAGCCTTTTCGCCAGCATTCTTACTTAAGCGATATCGCGGTGGGTGTGATCTGCGGTTTGGGACAGCAAGGCTATCAGATGGCCCTTGACTACTGGTTGACCCATACCTATTTGGTCAGCCAATGACTAAAAGACGCCTGCGTTTTACGCGCTCGCTAAAACAGTCGTCATACAAGGTTACTTTTGGCACACTAGTCAAACAGCAATCACTTGATTAAAATAATAAAATAACAGATGAGCACACAATCCACTACAAGGTGATATGAATGGCAAAAACCTCCGGAAAACGCTTTATGAAGCTTGCTGGCATGACAGCAAGCATCGCCGGTAAAGCCGCTAAAAACTCATTTAAACACCTATCAAGCGATGAAGAAAAGCGCCTGCAAGCCCGCTCAGAGCTGATGCAAGATGTGGGGATTCAAATCGCTGAGACCTTGGGTGAGATGAAAGGTGCGGTGATGAAAGTGGGACAAATCGCCTCGCAATATAAAGACGTGTTTCCACCTGAGGTGGCAACGGCGCTAGAAAAACTCCAAAAAGACGCGCCGCCGATGCCATATACTCAGATACGCGCCCAGATTGAGCGCGAGCTAAAAGCACCAGTAGCAGAATTATTTAGTGAATTCGAAGAGACGCCGTTTGCGGCCGCCTCCATCGGGCAAGTACACAAAGCGGTGTTGCCCTCGGGGCAAAGAGTCGTCGTCAAGGTTCAATACCCCAATGTCGATGAAAACTGCGACAGTGACCTCAAACAAATGCGTATGGCGCTTAAAATCGCCGGCGTACTCAATATGAGCAAACAGTTGCAAGAGCAGCTTTTTCATGAAATACGCCAAAGCCTGCACGATGAGCTAGACTATATTAAAGAAGCGCACAATCTGCGCGTGTTTGGGGCGTTTCATGCAGAGGATACGGGTATTATTATTCCCAAGGTCATCAGCAGCCACTCAACCAAGCGAATCTTGACACTGACAGAAGAGATGGGCGAGACGCTCAGTGTCGCGGCAACATGGGATAATGATATCAAGCAAAAAATCGCCAAGCGTTTGTTTCATTTTACCGCAGGCCAGCTGTTTGAATTATACCGTATGCACTGCGACCCACATCCTGGCAACTTTGCCTTTCGGGAAGATGGTAGCGTCATCGCCTATGATTTTGGCGGCATTCGTAGCTATAGTGACAGTGAGGTGCAGCTGTTTAAGCGCTTTGCCCAGCATGCCATCAAAGGTGATGTCACCGCGCTTGAGCAAGACTTAATCGCCCTAGATATCCGCCGCGATGATGACAAACACATTCCAGGTGAGTTTTATGAAACGTGGCTGTCTATCGGGCTAAAACCTTTATCCATTTCGCCTTATCATGAAGGCGCTTTTGATTTTGGCAACAGTCAAGTACATCATGAAGTCATCACACAGATGCGCATTTCCTTAAAGTATTTTGGTCAATTTCAGCCGTCTGCGATGACCATGATGCTGGACCGAACGGTATCTGGCCAATATTGGAACTTGGTTAACTTAGGCGTAATTATCGACTTATCACCGCTCGTCGATGACTATTTGACTTCCTCCCCTCCCTAAAGTGAGGGGATTCCTACTAAAGACGGCCAAGCCCGACCGCGAGAATGTTTTTTGCTCCATTAACATCTCTGTTATGGGTCGTTTTACAAGAACGACAAAACCATGCTCTTATACCAAGACCTTCTCTACCTTTCGGACTGTCTTGGCGGGAGCCGCAACATGAGCAGGTTTGGGTGCTGTACGCTTCATTGACTTCGATATAGTGGCAACCTGCGTTCGCGCATTTGTAGTCCAGTTGCCGCTTAATCTCAAACCAACCAGCATCATAGACGGATTTGGCCAGTTTGGATGAAGTGAATAATGTTGATTTAATCTTTCCAACAACGATTAAGTTGTTGACCTTAACAAGCTTTGATGTAAATTTATGAATTAGATCTTGACGGGTGTTTTTAATCTTGGCGTGTATCGCCTTAACTCGCTTTTTGTTTTTAGCACGTTGGGCAATGGCCAGTTTTTCTGCGTATTGATCGGTGACTTTGATTTGTAGCTGATCACCCTCACTACTGACTGCTGAGTCTTTACAACCTAGATCAATACCGACTTGACCCGTGCCACACTTAATCTTTGGAAATTCTTTAACGGTGATACAGGCGTACCAATGGCCGCGATTGTCTTGTACCAACTCGCAAGTATTGATGCGGTAGAGCGAGAGGTTATAGCTATCCCACAGATCAATGATTAGTTTTTTGCCCTTAGCGAGGCTTAGCTGAATAGTAGATTTAAGGCTTTTCTTGCCAGACTGACGAGTTGATAGGTGTTTTATGGCTGTCCTCTTAAAAGGAATCCAGCCCAAGCTTCTTCTCTTAGCCTTTGGGTTGTTGGTGCGCCAGTTGAGTTTGGCTTTTTTAAACTGTTTACGGGATTTAGCGTGAACCTCACTAATCGCTTGCAGGGTTTGGCTGTGCAAGTTTAAATACTCGCCACTGCCTTTGGTATAAGTAGCCAAGTCATAAGCTGAAAAGAATTGACCTGTACGCTTAAGATGTTTAAAACTTAGCTCATTGACGTAATTCCAGACAAAATTAACCGACCCAGCCAAGATATTGAGCTGAGCAGCATGTTTGTCTTTGATGCGTAGCTTGAGCGTTTTCATGGAATAATTATGATCTCAATGCAGTTGGTTATCAAGGAGTTCGCAATATTGTACGATAATGACTGACGCCTGATATCCACGCCCTAGAAGGATGTGGTTTTACGGCGTTAGATGATAAAGCTTTGACATCCTCCCCGCCCTAAATGTGCAGCGCATGCCCGCAGCGATCACAAAAGTCGGCACCGACTGCATGCCCAAACTTACCACAGTTTGGACAGGTCACAGGGTTGAGCTGCGGGCGCATATTACGCGCCAGCTCCGAGGTAAAAATCCCTGTCGGCACAGCAATAATAGAGTAACCTGTAATCATGACCATGGTCGCAATGGCTTGACCCAGCGGCGTTTTAGGCGACATATCACCATAGCCGACCGTGGTCATGGTGACAACCGCCCAATAGATGGACAGCGGAATACTGGTAAAACCATTCTCCGGCCCCTCGACCACATAAATGATCGAGCCGAAAATCGTCACCAACAGCACCAAAGATAAGAAAAACACAGTGATTTTTTGTTGGCTGGTGCGCAGCGCTGAGGCCAAAAATCCCGCTTGCTGCATATAGGCTTTGAGCTTGAGGACACGAAACACACGTAAGATACGCAACACACGTATCACCAGCAGATACTGGACGCCGACAAACATCAAGCTTAAATAGCTTGGCAACACCGACAATAAATCGACAATACCAAAAAAACTAAAAGCATAGCGCAAACGATTGGGCGCTGAAAACAATCTCAGCGCATACTCAATGGTGAACAAAATGGTAAAAAACCACTCTGCGTACAAAAACAATATGCCATACTGCAAGCGCATATAGAGCACACTGTCGAGCATGACCACCGCCACACTCGCCAAAATCGCAATCAACAACACAATATCAAACAGCTTACCCAAACGGGTATCAGTCCCTTCGATAATAATATGAATGCGGTTACGCAAATGGGTAATGGCTTCAGCGGTTGGTTGCTTCATAGAGTCAGTAACATCATAGAGTCAGTAGCGCTATCAACCCAAAGGCGACAGGCTGCCAATGAATTAAAATACGCAGGATAAGGGCAAGTTGGTCAAAAGACACAAAACTGGTTTATAATATTGCTCACTTATAGCAATCAATACAATCTATAAGTTGCCACAGTGTAACAAAAAAGCACTATCAACGACATACAAATCGTTCATGTGCCAGTAGTTCTACTACCTTGAATAGACAGACCAATCATATAATAAAAACAGATGATGTAGTAATAAATGGTTGTTATTCACCGTTTTTTCGCTCAACAAATAACACGCAAAACTTAAGGATGTCATATGGCAGGCCATTCAAAATGGGCAAACATCAAACACCGTAAAGCTCGTCAGGATGCGGTAAGAGGCAAGGTATTCACCAAAGTGATTCGTGAGATCGTCTCAGCGGCCAAACAAGGTGACCCTGATCCTGATAAAAACCCTCGCTTACGTGCCGCTATCGAAAAGGGTCTATCGGTGAACATGACCCGCGATACCATCAATCGCGCTGTCGATCGCGGCACAGGCGGCGGCGATAACGAAAACATGGAAGAAGTCAGCTACGAAGGCTATGGCGTCGGCGGCGTGGCGGTATTGGTCGAGACCATGACCGACAACCTCAATCGAACCGTCAGCGAAGTCCGTCATGCTTTTACCAAACATGATGGCAATCTTGGTACCTCAGGCTCAGTGGCTTATCTGTTTACCAAGCGCGGCGAGATTACCTTTAATGATACAAGCTTAGAGGACGAGGTCATGATGGCGGCGCTGGATGCTGGTGCCTTAGATATCGAAAATAATGGCGAGAGCTTGATGGTCATTACCGAGTGGGAAAGCTTTGGTCAAGTCAAAGACGCGCTCAATGCCGCAGGTTTGGTCTCTGACAATGCAGAAGTGACCATGTCACCCTCTACCACCGCTGAGATAGATAACGTCGAAGATGCCGAAAAGGTCATGAAAATGATCGACATGCTCGAAGACATCGACGACGTCCAAGAAGTCTATAGTAATGTGAGCTTCTCCGCTGACGTCATGGCACAGCTTGAAGGATAGCCAGCTTAATAACTAAATACTGGCAAGAACACCCCCAGAAAAAAGCACTAAACCGACAATGGCTTGGTGCTTTTTTCTGTTCAATCACTCAATAGTTCAAACGTTATGTTTATCTTTACGTTCTACACTTCACCCCTTCAAGCGCTAGCAGATATTTCTTCTTATCTAATCCACCTGTATAGCCACCAAGCTTACCGTCGCTCGCAATCACTCGATGACAAGGAACGATAATACTAAAAGGGTTCTTGCCATTGGCCTGTGCAACCGCACGGAATCCCTTTGGGCTATCCACACGCTGAGCGAGGGTGGCATAGCTGATAGTCTCGCCATATTCAATCTCTTGCAGCGCGCGCCATACCTTTTGTTGAAACTCAGTGCCCATAGAAAAATCTAATGGCAAATTTAATGTCTGACGCGTGCCAGCAGCGTAATCTTTGAGCTGGAAGATCGCCTCTATCAACAATGCTTGAGTAGGATCACTCATACTTAGGCTATTACTGTCTAAAAAGATAAAATCTTGACCTGTCAGTCCATAATATTTCTTGAGTTTGGGAATAGACTTTGAGTCGTGCCACGTATTACCTGATAGCAGCCAGTTGGCTTCAACGAGCACAGGCTGGTCATGCTCATCGAGACGGGCAATGAGCGTTAATCGATACGATCCAAAAGCTGCTTCGGTCACTATCATGGCTTTGATTTCCAAATTATATTAAAGATTGTTTAGCCGTTACAAATAGCGGTTCTACTCTTTGTCATCTGTCTCAAATAAAGCGGCGACAAACTGCTTAGGACTAAAGGCACGCAAGTCATCAATCGACTCTCCCACGCCGATATAGCGAATCGGCACGTCCGTCGTTTCAGCGATATTAAAGACCACTCCGCCTTTGGCCGTACCGTCTAGTTTGGTGACGGTGATCCCAGTCAATGGCACAACTTTATTAAACAGCTCGACCTGATTGATGGCGTTTTGTCCGGTGCCTGCATCGAGAACGATCATGCCTTCGTGCGGCGCGCTAGGATCGGCTTTACGCATGACACGCACCACCTTTTCAAGCTCCGCCATCAAATGCGTCTTGTTTTGCAAGCGCCCAGCCGTATCAGCGATTAACACATCGATGTTTTTGGCTTTGGCCGATTGCATGGCATCAAAAATCACCGACGCACTGTCAGAGCCATGACCCTGTGCCACGACTGGTATGTCGTTTCGCTCACCCCAGATTTGCAGCTGCTCGGTGGCTGCCGCGCGGAAGGTATCACCTGCCGCAAGCATGACAGATTTGCCCTCGCCTTGTAGACGCTTGGCAAGCTTACCAATGGTGGTGGTTTTTCCGACACCGTTGACGCCGACCACCAAAATAACAAAGGGCTTTTTGCTGGTGTCAATAAGCAGCGGTGCAACCTTTGGCGTTAAGATATCAACCAGCTCATTTTGTAGCGCTTTATAAAGGGAGTGGGCATAAATCAAGTCACCACGGTCGGTCTGCTCGGTGAGACTTTTGATGATACGATTGGTGGCATTGACCCCAATATCGGCGACCAGTAGTTGATCTTCGACCTCTTCTAACAGCTCGTCATCGATCTCCTTGCCGCCGATCAGAATGTTGACCATGCCTTCGGCTAGGTTTTTACGTGACTTACTTAGCCCCGTTTTCATACGGCTAAACCAGCTGCCTTTCTTCTTGTCTTCTACCGCCTCTGCTGCTTCAGATGTAGGCTGACTGGCTGCAGGCGTACGAGTAGCACTAACACTTTGGCTATCGCCTAGTTTTTCTTGCAATGGCATGGCCGGGATAGTGGAAACGGTACTTGGCTTAGGCTGCGGCGGTGCTGATACAGCGTGATCACTGGTGTTATTATCACTCTCTTTAGCATCATCGACCGCGTGCTCATCCGTTTCAGTATGCGTCGTCGATGTGTGACTGATGTCACCTTGCTCATCAAGCGTCACGATGGGCGCGCCTAAAGCGACATTATCTGCACTATCTGCCGAAGAGCCATTTGTAACCGCAGTTGTGTCCTTCTGCGCTGTGTGAGGATCCTCTTGATGTTCAGACTCATCGATAATGGGCACTGATTGCGCTGGCAGACTGGGTAAGGTAATATCATCGTCATCTAAATCGTCTAGATCGCCATCTAGATTGATGACCACACGACTGCTATTATTTGGGTTATTCATAAGCTTGCCCTAAAAGTTGTTGCTATCAATAATTTGATTATTTTAAATGGTTTGGTATGTAATCCGTTTTCGCTATCGACGAATCCCAGCGTGGCGGATTATTTTGGTCTAGTTTAGCATAATTACAAGTGCGCTCTGCCCTACCATGTCGGACAATCGATAAATGCCTTGGTATGAGGATTCAGGCGTGATGCCAAGTAAGTTTGGCTTAAGGTTTGGACACAAAAATCCGACCTTATATCTTTCAGACTTCGCCTACTCTACAGAGTCTTATTTAAAGACTGCCTTATCCAAACACAGTCATCTTTCATCATTATTTTTGGAAACAATTATGTCATTACTTTCTTATCATAAACGCCTGAGCAAAAAAATTACCAGCATCGGTTCGGCATTATTATTGACGAGCATCGCCTTCTCGATGACTGGGTGTAGCACGACTCAAGAAATCAAGCCGACTGCCAGCGTCATGGTTGGGGCGCACAAGTCTATCTAACTGCGTGCTTTTTCGCATGAATCACACGTCTGATTGATTGTTTTTTGCCTGTTTATTTGCTGCCATTTTATATAAGTAGAAGCTACCATGTCACTGCCCTTTTTATCGTCTGTACCCTCTGCGCCTTTATCTGCTCTATCATTACGCATCGCGTGTGCGCTGGCGTTGGCAACAACCCTAAGTGCTTGCCAAACCAGTGCTATCAGCCCACCTTCATCAGCGGCGACACCGCCGCTTAGCGAAGCGCAAAGCCAAGCAGGCCAAAATACCGATAATGGCGCCCAATACGCTAGTCGTTCTCAGAGTGCATCGGCCTTGAGTATGGACATGTCCGGCCGCCATGAGTACCAGTTAAAAAACGGTTTAAAAGTGGTGATTAGAGAAGACCACCGCGCTCCTGTCGTGATGACACAGGTTTGGTATCGCGTTGGCTCGGCAGACGAGGCGGTCGATAAAGGGGGCATCTCGCACCTGCTTGAGCATATGATGTTTAAAGGCACAAGCAATGTATCAAGCGATGACTTTGAGCGCTTGATTGCCAAGTTTGGCGGGATCAATAATGCCTTTACCAGCTACGACTACACCGGTTATTACGAGCTGTTCCCAGCCAACCGTTTTCCGCTAGCGCTTGAGCTAGAAGCTGACCGTATGAAAAACCTTATATTCAATGCAGATGAGTTTGCCAAAGAACATCAGGTAGTGATGGAGGAGCGCCGTCAGCGTACTGATGACAATCCGCTTGCCAAAGCTTACGAATCATTTCGTTTGCTTGCGCTGCCTGATAGTCCAAAGGGCGAGTCGGTCATCGGCCCCATGGATGAGCTGGCGTCTATCACGCTGCCTGATTTAAAAGACTGGTACAAAACATGGTATGCACCAAACAACGCCACGTTAGTCATCGTCGGCGATGTACAGCCAAAAGATGTATTGACGCAGGTGCAGCGCTACTTTGGGCAGCTAACGCCAAGTCATCTACCCACACGCCCAGCCGTTAGACAACCAGGCTTTCGCGGCTACCAAAAAGTCGACTCTGAGCAAGCCGTACAAGTACCCGTTTTGCTGATGGGTTATAACGTCCCAAGCCTTGTGACTGTAGATAAAAACGATGAAAAACAAGCCTATGCGCTCTCGCTCGCTCAGGACGTCCTAGATGGTGGCCTCTCTGCCCGTCTAGAGAGCCGCTTGATACGTGAGCAGGGTCTACTGACCACAGTCGGCACGTCCTATGACCTGTTAGATCGCGGTGACGGGTTGTTTTTGATTCAAGCAACACCGCGCGAAGGCGTCAGCTTAGCACAAGCTCAGCAAGCCATTATTAATGAGATAGAAAAACTAAAAACCGACCCCATCGCCACCGATGAAATCAGTCGCGCTAAGACCAACACCGTCACAGGCCTTATCTACGCACAAGATAGTATGGAGGGTCAAGCACGTATGATTGGCTCACTACAATCTATCGGGCTCGACGATCGGCTGCTGGCCGAGCTACCAAGCAAGCTTGATAACATCACAGTACAAGACATTCAGGCGGCGAGCAAAAAGTATCTGGTAAAAAACAACTTGACTGCGATGCATATCATACCGCCCAAAGAGACTGAGCAAAAAGAGTCCGTGCAAGAAAAGCTTGGACAACAAGACGCTACAGATAAATAAGCCTCAATCAGTCGCCTGCCAAATACATGATGAATAAGAAGAAAACCATGAGCCATACTAGTGATTTATTGCAAGTAATCAAAAGACCCTTTAGCTATAAACTGTCACCGCTTAGCATCGGGGTATTATTGAGCCTGACCACACTGGTCATGCCAGCGCAAGCAGACTCTACAGCCACAGAAGAAAATCGCAGTACTGCAATCGTCGATACCAGCGCGCCCATTGCCGCCTTATCTAAGCTCAGCAGTTTGGATAATGCTACGCCTTTGACCGTCAATGTCCCAGCGATTGAGCAATTTACGACCAGCGCCGGTGTGCCCGTGCGCTTTGTCCAAACAACCGCGCTGCCCATCGTCGATATCGATCTACGCTTTAACGCCGGTAGCGCCCGCGATAGTAGCATACGCAAAAAAGGTTTTGGCATTGCCAATATGACCGCCACCATGCTGACACAAGGTGCCAAGCGCTTGGATGAAACAGCGTTTACACGAGCCGTTGAAACCTTAGGCATCAACCTGAGTAGCCGCGCCTACAAAGATATGTTTATTGTCTCGCTACGCAGCTTGTCAGATGATGCGCACTTATTGCCAGCTACCGACTTGATGACACAGATGCTCACCGAGCCTGCCTTTAATGATGAAGTATTGGCACGAAACAAAGCACGCTTACTGGTCGGCTTACAGCAGCAAAAACAAGACCCAAGCAGTCTGGCGAGCATTGCGTTTAGTCAAGCACTATACGGCGATCATCCTTATGCGCACCCTTCAGTTGGTACCCTTGAGACCGTACCAAACATAGACAAACAGCAGCTTATCGATTTTAAAAACCGCTATCTGGTCGCGACCAATGCCTCTCTTGCTATCACGGGCAACCTCACCTTGGCGCAAGCAAAAAAACTGGCTGAGGACATTACCACCACGCTGCCCTCCGGTCAGCCTGCGCCTGAGCTTGCCGAACCCAAGCCCCTCACCCAAGCCAAGCATGTTCATATACCCTTTCCCAGTACACAAACCACGGTGCTAATGGGGCAACTGGGTAGCAAACGCGCGACCAATTCAAAAGAGCAGCAGCAGCAAACCAACTTTGCCATCGGTAATGACGTATTGGCAGGTGGTGATTTTAACGCTCGCCTGATGACTGAAATCAGACAAAACCTTGGCTACACCTATGGTATCTCAGGTGCTATGAACCCGATGCTAACACGCGGCCCGTATCAGATTGGGTTTTCGACCCGCAATGACAAAGCGCGCGCAGCCATTGATGCAAGCTTAGCAGTTATTCAAGAGACTTTGGATAATGGTCTTACCAGTGACGAGATACGTCTGACCAAAGACAACTTAAAAAACAGCTTTCCGATGGGCTTTGCCAGCAATGCAGGCATCAATGGTTTGCTGGGAATGATGAACTTTTATCAACTACCAAACAGCTACCTAGACGATTATGTCAATCGTATCGATCAAGTACAGCTCGCTGACGTCAATCAAACCCTACGCGATACGTTGCAGCCTGATGATTTTTTGATTGTCACTGTCGGGCAGGTAGATCCTTGGCAAGACAAGCAAGCTAAAAAATAGCGCCAAATACTTCTCGGTGATAAAACAAACCGCCGTAAAAAATGGACGATGCCACGTGGTATCGTCCATGTTATGTTTCATGTTTTATGATTTAGACTTTATGATTGAGCGCTATTAATGTGTGTCAGAGACAGTAACGGCAACATCATAAACCAGATTTTCAGGCTTATACGTCGCGCCATTATAGCTTAAGCGGATCACATGCTTATCATAAGAGCCGACCTGATAATCACCGTTGGCAAAATTATGCAGCGTTGGGACGATAAGCAAAGCTTCTAGCTGACGATTGTCTGTCTGCACAGCAATCACTTGTCCTTCTCTTGCATACAAAAAATAATCGCAGTAATCACCGACCATGACTTCAGCGGTACGCTCGACTACCGGACTGCCTACCTTTTCTTGGATAAGCTTTGGACAGACATCAGAGCGACCAGAGGCCAATCTGGCATAAGAGTTTCTGATATTGTCTTTAATCTCTTGGGCATTTTGCTCAGCTTTGGCTTTATTGTCATTCATGACTGCTTTGTCTGCCCCTGCCGCGCCGTTTTCAGAGAAGCTCTCTGAGCTACAAGCACTGACGGCCAAAAGCAATAAAAAACTGACACCAAAAAACGTCAAATATATATTACTTGACTGCCAAAACCCTGTCTTCGATTTATCAATCATGGCAGTTGCCACTGTGGTTATATACCGCTTTTTCATAAATCCCGCTTGTCATAAACGCCTGTCGTTACCTTATTTACCCAATAATATTTACCCAGCAATCTGGCATGATCAATCAATAAAGCATGCGCCACTTATCGCTATTGTATCAGCACTATTATAACGGCTTTGACCGAAATTTATTAGGCTCTGTGCCCCCTTAGGCAAAACGGTCGTTTTTCTTGAGCTAATAGCGACATGATGAGCTACTGCTGGCATGATTAAAGCCCCATTTTCGGTAGCCATCGGTATCTAGGTGAATCGCCCCTGTGGCATATAGCCCCAACCCAAAGTTGTGCGCTTCTCCTTGATAGTGCCAGAACTGACACAAGCCATCTTGCATGGTGCTCAGTCGCCACAGATCGTCTTGGTATTCTGGCACCCAAATATCTATGGCACTTGCATTCATGTGTTTACTACGCGCAGCACCGCCGGCACAATCATTGAGCCCAGGGCTGCGATATACCGACCGTATTTCACTGGTGGCAGGCAGTACACCTTGATGCTTGAGCTCACTATATAATCGCAACGTCGGTACGATGTTTGCCCACAGCTCTTGCGGTGGCAACTGGTAGGGCTCATAGCCACACTTGCTCCAGCTGCGTGCTGTGGTGAGTAGCTGCGACAAAGGCGGTACGTTTTGAGCGCCAACGCGAGCGCTAAGATAACGCTGATAATCAGCCACTTGACGGGCGCGGTAGCTGTTGCTATTGAGCCATGCATGAAAATCCATACTAGAAAAATCACGATAGGTATTATCATAAGTATTGCGCGCGGTGCTATAGCGATTGTTGGGGGACGTATAGCTAGGTGGACGCTGCTTGATATTGACACGCTTGTTTTCTTGTATGGACAAGCTCGACTCAAAATCACGCTGTTTTTGGGCAATCAAGCTTTGCATACTGTCACCCGATACGGCATTCGCGCCGCTGAGCATGGTCACGCCCGGACTATGATTGGAGTCACTGTTATTAACATAAGCATTTGCCGTACTGTTGCCGTGTCTGACTTGAATACGGCGCTCACTATCGTCACTTATAATAACGGCGTGGGTGGTGATACTGCTGGCACCTAGCATGAGAGCCAGCATAGGCTGATAGATTTGCCTATAGAGAGATTTTTTTGTATGAGTCATCGCAAGAAACTGCCGCTAAAAACGTTTTATCGATACTATCAAATTTTCAACAAGCAGGCTAAACTATCGCTTCTAAATAGAGGTCAAAAATTTACAAATAACACTTATGCTTAATAGTTTTATAATTACGTGACTTTATTGCTTATGTGTTACCTTATATACGGTAGGCTATCGATACTAAGACAACATCGTTAGGTTTGATGTCTTATTTTTGGCTCCCCCATTTTTTATACCAATTGTCAGCCCCACTTGCCTATGTCTTCTAACCCGCAATACCGTTTTTCACGTCAGAGCCATCATTTAGGCCAAGGTCATGCACCGACGCTGTGGCAACGTATTCATATCGACCCCTGGCTGACCCTCTTGTTATTGACGGTCTGCTGTATTGGCTTGACGATTTTGTATAGCGCCGCCGGTCAAGACGTGGACATGGTCATCCGTCAAGTGGTCAGTTATGGTGTGGCGTTTGCTGTGATGTTTACCATGGCGCAGATCCCTCCTAGCGTTTACCGAACCTTTACGCCCATCTTTTATGTCTTAGGGCTTATCTTATTGGTGTTGGTTGATATCATTGGTGAAGTTCGGATGGGTGCTCAGCGCTGGATTAACCTTCCAGGGTTCGGTAGCGTGCAGCCCTCAGAGTTTATGAAGCTTGGGATGCCGATGATGTGTGCTTGGTTTTTGTCCAAGCGCGACCTGCCGCCCTCTTTTGCAAGCATTATCGTTACCTTAGCCTTGATTATGGTTCCGGTGTTGTTGATCGCCAAAGAGCCCGACCTAGGCACATCATTGTTGGTCGCGGCCAGTGGGATTTTTGTGTTGTTTTTAGCTGGTCTATCTTGGCGGCTGATTTCCGCGGCTGCCATTCTTGCCGTACCTTTTGTGGCCATTGCATGGAATTTTTTGTTGCACGATTATCAGCGGACGCGTGTCATGACGCTGCTCAACCCAGAGGCAGATGTCCAAGGCGCTGGTTGGAACATCATACAGTCCAAAACCGCTATCGGTTCAGGCGGACTCACTGGTAAAGGCTACCTAGAAGGCACGCAGTCACATCTGCATTTTTTGCCAGAAGGTCATACAGACTTTATCATTGCGGCATTCTCAGAAGAGTTTGGCTTGCTTGGTGTGTTGCTGCTGATGTTCATTTACTGCTGCCTACTGGCACGGGCGTTATATATCGCTTTTACGCATCCTGATGTCTATAGCCGGCTGCTGGCTGGTGCCATCGCCATGTCGTTTTTTGTGTATATATTCGTCAACGTTGGCATGGTTGGCGGCATATTACCCGTGGTTGGGGTGCCGTTGCCATTCATTAGTTATGGCGGTACAGCTATTGTCACCTTGATGGCAGGCTTTGGCCTACTGATGTCTATTCATACGCACAGACCAAGCTAAGGCTACGTTCACCTATCACATAATCCAACATTTCTCCTCAAGTATCCTTTAGTACCAACCCATGACTGGTTGGTGCGGATAGACATTAATCCTTGTTTTTTACAAATAATTGCGTTACCCTCTTTTTATTGCGCTATGATACATAACCCGTACATAGGTGCTAAAAAACTTTGCATTCAATTATATTTTGGTTGTAGCTCAGCCGTATAGTTAGCGACTTGTAGATTGCAGGCTTGCAAAGACACTACTTAATTAACGGTTTAATAACAAAGTTACACTGAACACTTCTCAAACCCTTGATTAAGTTAGCAATGTGCCTTATATATTTGGCATCGTCTTTTCTCCTAAGATCGTTATCGTTTAAATCAAGTATGTATCGTTAACCATCCTTTGAGCGTTTCATAAGTAGCTAGGTGTGAAAACCACTTATGATAATGACATAAAATTAACATATATTAATACCTATACAGCCTTTGGTCGTCATCAATATATATCGTGATGAGAAGGCTTTGGAGTGTGTGATACCGCTGGATTACTCCGGCGCTGCGACTCTCCATCCAAACCTCAGAAGAATAGAGTTAGGTTTTGATATATAAGTTATCGAGGTATCTATGAATAAGCGTTTATCTGGTTTACTAACTGTGTCAGCTGTGTTGTTCGCTGGCTCTGCAGCAGCGACTCATGCAAATGCCGCTGAAGCAAAAACCAATCTTGCCATGATTTCGCAAGACAACGCCGCCCATATCGATCGCGTTTTAAGTGAGCTTAGCCGTCAGCATGACGGCGCATCAAGCTTGGTCAAGTCAGCACGCAAGCCAACATCGTTGGCACTGAGCAGCTCACTACTGGCCAGTGATACCACAGAAGTCAGCAACGACGAAGATGTATTAGAGCGTCTCACTGCCGTGGCTTCTAACTCTGTGAGCAAATTTAAACAAACAGGGCTTGCCTCCTGGTATGGTCGTAAGTTTCATGGCCGCAAAACAGCCAGCGGCGAAACTTTTGACATGAATGGTTTGACAGCTGCGCACCGTTCTCTACCTTTGAACTGCTATGTCAAAGTAACCAACAAAACCAATGGCAAAAGTGTCGTGGTCAAGGTGAACGACCGTGGCCCATTCCATGGCAACCGAGTATTAGACTTATCTTATGGCGCTGCTAAGCGTTTAGGTATCACCAATAAAGGTGTCGGTAACGTATCAATCGAGCGCGTTGCAGGACCCTAATACTGGTTTGACATTTAAAGCATAGCACTAAAAAAGCACCCAACTTGAATAAGTTAGGTGCTTTTTTTATCTTAAAGGTCACTCATAGTGTCTGCTTGAGCAAGACTCCCCTCATAACTCAAAAGCGCTTTCGATGGCATCATCTAGACGCTCCACCGCGATGACGTTAATTCCTTTAAACTGCGCCGCGCCTTTTGCAGGCGCATTGGCCTTAGGAATAATAGCATGCTTAAAGCCATGCTTCATGGCTTCTTTGAGCCGTTCTTGTCCATTGGGTACGGGACGGATTTCACCTGAAAGCCCTACCTCACCAAACACCGCTAGCGAAGATGGCAAAGCGCGCTCTTTGATACTTGACGCGCACGCAAGTAATACCGCCAGATCAGAGCCTGTCTCTATCACTTTGACCCCGCCGACGACGTTGACATAAACGTCTTGACCGCTGGTATGGATACCACCATGACGATGCATCACTGCCAGCAGCATCGATAAACGCTGAAAATCTAACCCCAATGCCATGCGCCTAGGCGATCCTTGTGAGTCGTCCACCAATGCCTGCACCTCAACCAATAGCGGTCTTGTGCCTTCGCGGCTGACCATCACCACTGAGCCTGCGACAGGCTTGTCGTAACGGCTCAAAAAAATTGCTGAAGGGTTCGCCACTTCTTTGAGGCCTAAATCTGTCATACCAAAGATACCCAGCTCGTTGACTGCGCCAAAACGGTTTTTGACTGCGCGAATCATCCGAAAACGAGAGTCTGACTGCCCCTCAAAGTACAGTACCGTATCGACCATGTGCTCAAGTACGCGCGGGCCTGCAAGGGTACCCTCTTTGGTCACATGACCGACCAAAAATAACGCGGTACCTGTCTGTTTGGCATAACGGGTCAACATCGCGGCTGACTCTCGAATCTGACTGACGCCGCCCGGTGCCGAGCTAATGGCATCGGTATAGATGGTCTGAATAGAGTCAATAATCGCAATCGCCGGCTGCTCTTGAGTCAATGCGGCACAGATGGTCTCTACATTGGTCTCCGCCAATACTCGCAATCTATCGGCTGGCAACTCTAAGCGTTTGGCACGCATAGCGACCTGAGCCAATGATTCTTCGCCCGTCACGTACAGTGCACTACCTGCCAACGAGTCGGCACGCGCCATATTGGTCGCTGTCTGTAAAAGAATGGTTGACTTGCCGATACCCGGATCACCACCGATCAGCACCACTGAGCCTGCGACCAAGCCGCCACCTAGCACACGATCAAACTCGCTAATACCTGTCGGCAAGCGTGTATCCAATGTGACGCTCACCGCATTGAGTGGCATCACCGCACTATGTGTCCCTGAGTAATTGCCGGTCGCAGCAGTATTGGCCGTACGAGGAGTGCCACGGCTGGCCGCAGATTTGGCCGCGCTTTTGTTATGATGCGGCATGCTGACATTTGGGGCTTCGACCAGACTATTCCATTCACCACAATCGCTACACTGCCCTGCCCATTTACCAAAATGCGCACCGCAGCTTTGACAAACATAACTGCTCTTATTTTTTGCCATAATTTATGAGCCTATTTTAGGTGTTTGATTGATAATCCCAATAAACTGAGTACCTAGCCCCTACCATGGTAAAAAAGTATGAAAGATGGTTGGTTTATACTTGAAAGTCTTTACCCAAGTACACTGACTTCACCAACTCATTTTCTAGCACTTCACAAGAGGTACCTTCAGCGATAATGGCACCTTCGGAGACGATATAGGCTTTTTCACAGATGGCCAGTGTGTCTCGCACATTATGGTCAGTAATCAGGACGCCGATACCGCGATTTTTTAGGGTCAAAATCACGTCTTTGATATCGCCGACAGAAATAGGATCTACTCCAGCAAACGGCTCATCTAACAAAATAAACTTCGGGTCAGCCGCTAGAGCGCGGGCAATCTCACAGCGGCGGCGCTCACCACCAGAGACGCTCATGCCCAAAGATTTTCGCACATGCTCTAAATGGAACTCTCCGATGAGTTTTTCAAGCTCTTGGCGCTGCTGAGCGGCACTTAGTTCTGTCCGCGTCTGTAAGATCGCCAAAATATTGTCTTCGATAGAGAGTTTGCGAAATATTGAAGCCTCTTGCGGCAGATACCCAATACCTGCCCGCGCACGCTCATGCATGGCGTATTTGGACAGATCCATCTTACCGAGTGTCACGCGGCCTTTGTCCATATTGACCAGCCCGACCACCATATAAAAACTGGTGGTTTTACCAGCACCGTTTGGGCCTAGCAGTCCCACCACTTGTCCTTGTTCGACAGAAAACGAGACGTCCTTGACTACCCAGCGCTTTCCGTAGCGCTTACCCAAGTTTTGCATAGACAGTCGGGTGCTTGAGACCGAGGCTTGCGGGGCGACTACAGGGTCAATACTTTGATTATCACTCATAACTTACTCATGTTTTGCAAAATTCAGGCACGATGACAAAAGCTGCTTTGCCGTCTAACGTATGCCACTTTGGCTGCTATTGGCATTGGGCGGAAATACCAGCTCTACGCGCTGATTACCACCGGCAGTGGCCTCAACATCGCCGGCTTTTAGACTATAACGAATGACATTACCTGCAAAACTTGCGCCGTTTTGCACCAGTCTGGCATTACCAGTCAGCGTGATGATGCCAGTGACGGCATTATAATCAATCTTATTGGCTTGACCTTTTGCTAGGCCTTTTTCTCGTGTCACGATTTGCTGCATCGTCGCTGGTCGGCCGGTCGCCACCGCTGAGTTGATACTGCGCTGCTGAGATAGGTTGACCGTGATATTATCTGCGGTCATCTTAAAAGTCCCTTGAGTAATAATCACGTTGCCTGCATAGCTGGTGACCCCTGTACGCTCGCTATACGTGGCCTTGTCTGCCAATAGTTTGATCGGCTGGTTGGCATCTGATGGCAGAGCGTGGCTATAAAGCGGCAGCGCAACCAGCATGAGCATCGGTAGCGCGCGCAGCGTAGACAAAAATTTAGGTTTCATAAACATCACTCGTCTTATAATAGGTAGAAGGACTTGCAGCTAACTGGGCACTGTAAACTGTAAACAGCCACTTTAAATGGACTCTTTAAAACAGTGCCTTGTCCTGACGTTGAGCTGGCGTAAAGGCGACCGCTACTTGCCCAAATTCATAATCACCAGTCTCGAGATTGGCTGTCATAGTGGCCGCTTCAAAACGGTTTGCCCCTTGCTCGATTTTCACAGGTGCTTCGCTATACACTTGTCCTGATTTGGTATTGCCCTTTAGCGTACTGCCCGTCACCTTGATAGGCTCGACCTCTTTATCCGGATTGCCTTCACTGATGAGGGTAAAACCGCCAGACAAGCTAAGCTCCCCTGTCTGCTGGCTGATAGCGGCACTCCCAGCCTCAATACGATAGCGCTGCTCGGCAGATGGTTCCCAGTTCATGGTAATACCGGACATCTCATCGAGATTGGTCACAGGGTTGTGGGTCAATGATTCGGCGGTCAGCTCGTATTCTGTCTCGCCTTGCTCATTGGTCTGCACAGCCTTGATGTCCGTTGCTTCATAGTCGACATCGGTCGCTTCCATACTGACCGGCGGGGTTATCTCTCCTTGCTGCTGAAAGAACCAACCAGCGATACCAGCGATAATCAATGCCAGAACGATTAATACACGTGTATTCACAGTCCCTCATCCCCAATTTGCGTTTGCTCAAGTGTATAGTGCGCTATAAAATCCTGATAGTGTCCATGACCCTTTAAAATCAAATCGCATATCTCACGTACCGCGCCTGTACCACCCGCTCGCGTCGTCACCATGTCGCTGCGTTTGATAACCTCGGCATGAGCATTAGGGACAGTGGCGGCAAACCCTACGGTCTGCATCGCTTTGATGTCTGGTAAATCATCGCCCATATAGGCACAGTCTGCTGCTGTGATGTTGAGCGCAGGATCCAGCATCGCTAACAACTCAGTCAATGCAATCAGTTTATCATCACGACCTTGTACGACATAATCTACACCCATTTCACGGGCGCGCTTGTCGACCATAGGACTGCTGCGCCCTGTGATAATGGCGGTCAAAATACCATAGCGCGCCAACGACTTGACGCCGACGCCATCTTGTACAGAAAAAGCCTTGGTCTCGGTGCCATTGGCATCATAAATGATTTGACCGTTTGATAAGATACCATCGACATCCATCACCAAAAGTTTGACTCTTCCTGCTTTTTTGATTAAGTCTTGCATGATATCTCTCTTTTATTATGTTATAGATAGTGATTAAACTGCATGCCCTTTAGCGGCTAATGAGCTTGGTTTTTGTTTAGTGTCGCTTTGTCTTACTTTCTGTACTTTTGTACTTTTCGCAAAAAAAGGTTATTTTACACCAGCCTTTAGTAGATCATGCAAGGTAATGATGGCCTCTAAACGGTCTTGCTCATCGATTATAAGTAGCTGACTGATGCCGTTTTCGTTCATCACGCTTAGCGCATCTGATGCTCGCATGGTTTTACTGACGCGGCGAGGATTACTGACCATCACCTCATGCATCGGTGTTTGTAAATCGATGCCTTTTTCTAAGCCGCGGCGCAAGTCCCCGTCGGTGAAAACGCCAACCACTCTATCGCTGTCATCAATCACCACCGTCATACCCAAACGCCCAGCTGACATCGTAAAGAGGGCCTCTTGTAAAGGCGCTTGCTGATGAATAAGCGGCAAGTCTTCAGACTTGGAGTGCATTAAGTCTTCCACGCGAGTCAGTAGCTGACGACCAAGCGCGCCTGCTGGATGCGACAACGCAAAATCTTCTGAGGTAAAATTACGCGCATGTACCAACGCCACTGCCAACGCATCACCTAATGCCAACGTCGCTGTGGTACTAGAAGTCGGCGCTAAATTCAGCGGGCAAGCTTCTTGCGACTTGCCGAGTGTCAATACGATGTCCGCTGAACGGGGCAACATGCCACGCTTATCACGGCTGATACTGATCAGCGGAATCTCTAGACGCTTGACCACGGGAAGTAGCATCTTGATCTCATCTGACTCGCCAGAGTTGGAGATGGCAAGCAGCACATCACCTTTGACCAGCATCCCTAAGTCGCCATGCCCTGCCTCGCCTGGGTGCATAAAAAACGCAGGCGTACCAGTCGAGGCAAAGGTCGCCGCTATCTTGCGCCCGATCAGTCCCGACTTACCCATCCCCGTCACCACCACACGACCCTGACAGGCCAAAATAATATCGCAGGCTTGGGCAAATCGATCATCTATCTGCTCTGTCAACAATGCCAACGCAGAAATTTCCGTATTGATGGCTTCAATAGCAGTGCTGATAAATTGCTCGTGGGTGAGATTGCTTTGGGTATTACTCATGGATCCGCTCTATTGTTATCATGAATCAATTCACTATTTTACTATACTATCGTCAATATTAATAATATCTTCAAACGTACTGAGAGGCGCGGGTATTAGAGTATCAACGCCCCATTCCATTGCTTGTAAAACCATAAAAAACCATATAAAAAAACCCACTATAAAGCAGGTTTTAATTCAATCAGTCATATCGCATCGCGGCGTTTATCCTGTACTAAGCCGCCTAGCCGTTATCGTCGTGAGACCCTTCATCTGCAGGCGATTCAAAGCCGCGGTCTTGACCAAATCCACCGCGCTCAAACCCACGATCTTGACCAAAGCTACCACGCTCAAACCCGCGATCTTGGCCTTGACCAAAGCCGCCACGGTTAAAACCGCTACGACTCGAAGCAAACCCACGCTCTTCAAAACCGCCGACACCCGCAGGGTTGCCGCCTCGTTCAAACCCGCCGCCTTGATAACCAGTTGGACTAACGCCTTGTGTTTGACTACCCATGCCAGTAGTGCTGCTACGTGGGTTGCGTGCTGGCACTACTGTCGAGATGGCATGCTTGTAAACCATTTGACTGACCGTGTTTTTGAGCAGTACCACGTATTGATCAAACGATTCGATTTGACCTTGCAGCTTGATACCATTAACCAAAAAGATAGAGACAGGAATGCGATCTTTGCGCAGCGAATTCAAGAACGGATCTTGTAAAGTTTGTCCTTTTGACATGAAGTCTCTCCTAAATATTATATAATTATGTTTTGAGTGCCAATTATTTTAAGTGTGGCTTTCATTATAATGGCTGAAGATAGATACAATGATACGCTTTCATCAAACGCATCCAAATAAACACGCATGCTATGTGAGTCATTCTACTTTATCGCGAATACGCTTTTCTTGTGAATAATTAAGTAACCACTTGTTTCACAAAGACTTTCTATAAACAAAGGTCAGTCAATACCCATAAAAACCGCAATAACTAGGCAATTCCCACTAGTTTACTAGGTTTAAATTATACCAGTTATCTACATTATATTTTGAAACTAATTGTCATTATTTTTTACATATTGATAAAACATGCGTTAATACAAGTAATCTCTGACGTGGGCCATGGTATCGAATGTCTGTAGCGTGATTGGATGAACGGCTTGTCGATCGTTAGGATGGGCAAGCGAGTGTGTGCTATCGACCCACGTATCAGACAGGGTTGGCAGCTGCGTGAGCTTGCGTAGCCATGTGTATTGACGCTTTGCCAGCTGCCGAGTGGCATATAATGCCTTATTTTGCATTTGCTGACAAGCAAGCCGCTGCCGCTCACTGGTAGAGACAGCCATTTGATCTTGCGATGACGGGGTTAAAAAAACATCATAAAACAGCGCTTTGTCTAAGTGGCTGTACTCAAAGACTGGGTGCTCAATCTGGACGAGATACTCTAACACTTGCCGATAGCCAACGCAGCGCATCGAGGGCATGTTAGGCGTTAACGAATGACGTTCAAGCAGGCCTAGGACTTCAGCCACCAGCCCTTCTTGCCACATGATATCCAAGCGCTGCTCGATGCGCTGATGTAACCACGAGCGCTCTGGCATGACGGCCAGCGCATGCCATTGTTGGTCTGTATTGTGCGCGAGGGCTTGTTTGGGCTGCTGCTGCCAGTCACTGATCGCTGTATCCGTTTGCAGATACACCTCGACCGCGCGAGTGATACGCTGCGTGTCAGTGGCATTGAGACGCCGATGACTGATCGGATCCACCTTTTCCAAATAGTCATACAGCGCGTCGATACCGTCCTCTTGCCGCCACTGCTCTACGCGCAGGCGTACTGCTTCATCACCATCCGGCACAGGTGAGAGCCCATCTAGCAGCGCCATGTAATACATCATGGTACCGCCGACCAGTAGTGGTATTTTGCCGTTTTGATGACAGGCTTCAATCAGCCGCGCCACATCACTGACAAACTCCGCGACGCTATAGCTTTGCACAGGATCGATAATATCGACCAAATGATGCGGATAACGCGCCAGCTCCTTTGTTGTGGGCTTGGCGGTTCCGATATTCATCTCACGATATATCAGTGCTGAGTCCACTGAGATTAGCTCATAGCGTCCTGTATCGTATAGCTCATACGCTAGCGCGGTCTTGCCACTGGCGGTAGGCGCCATCAAACACACCACGCTGTTGTCCGCCAAATTGGGATTTAAGCGATAAGACGAGCTATCAGAGGAGAGTTGCATAAAACGACCTTTATAAATGATTTTTATATAAATTATGAACCAACGCCACACTAACTGCCTTACACATGCTAAAGCACAATGGCTAATCGCAGAGTATATGATAATTATCGTAGGGCTTTTATGATAAGGCTAACGGGTGATTGGCTATAGAAGACGAGTGCTGGTGATATGGTTATGATACTGACGGCGCGGCGGCTGATAGCATCCATGCGATTAACCGACTGCCCGCTACCGAATAAATGGCATGATTACTTAGCAAAGCCTGTAAGTCAGCCTTCAATGCCAAAGCATCCGGCATCGACATCTGCTGCCCTATCTCGCTTAGTTGCTGATTGATATCAGTGGCAATACAAGCTTGATCTGTATAAGTACTATCCGTCCACCGATTGGGCGCAAACAGCAAGCTAAGCTGCGATTGCCATACGGCGGCACTGACAATCGAGCATTGACCTTGATGGTAAAACAGCAACCACGGCAATGTATCTTTATCTATATTTGTAGCAGCAGAGTCCATGAGTGGCTTGATACTATGTAAGCTGTCCAAATGGATGACTTCTAAACAGACGAGGTCTAAGTAAAGCGTCTTTAACCCATACTCTGTAGAGGCCACCTGCGGCGCGGCATCCCTTGACTCACCCGGCGTCTTAGTCAACGTCTTAGTCGGAGCCTTGCCTACTGGCGTCACCGTTGCTGTGCTATCTGGGTTTTTGGATAGCTCATAGGGCTGCTGGTATTCACTGACTCGTCTGCTGGACTGCCGATACTGCAACCGTGATGAGCTATTGTGATGATCATTCGTGGCTACTGCAGATGACAGCCAACGCTCAGCATCTGACCTATTGACTGAGCGGCTATTGGTAGCATTGTAATTTTCTGATCGCTTATCTTTTTTGTGAGTAGGCTCATCTGGCAGCTGCGCAGGCATAATGGGCTTTAGCTTAGCACGAACCGCATGATTGAGATGCGCCATAATGTTGTTTAAAGGACTGATCTTAATACGCTGCTTGGTCGGGTGTACATTGATATTGAGCCACTCGGCTGGCAACTCAAAATATAGCGCATAACCCAGACCCGCCAGCCGTGCGCTTTGGGCCAATTGACGCAGCTGATTGCTGATAATCGGCTCTTTGACCAAACGGCCATTGACGTAGAGCAGCTTTGGCATTCTCTGTGCCGACGCCACTTGTGTCTCGACACTGGGCCACAGCCAGCCATGGACACGGGCTCTATCACCCCACCCCATCCCAGCATCGGACACGAAAGACTGCTGTAGTAGACCCGACAGATCAAGCATAATCTCAAGCGCATTGGTCGTCAAAGCAACCCCCAATGCTTGCTCTAGCCGTGATAACGATAACGGGTTTGGACTGTCTTGATGGGCATTAGCACTGCAGTTGGTCGCCCAATCTGCCGCCTGATTACGCTCGGTTGGCATTCCATGAGAGGTCATCGGGTTGGATGAGAGTAATAGTCGTTTTTTATTATCGTGAAACAGACTCAGTGCTACGTCTGCGCGAGCCAAAGCCACATCACGAACAATCGCCTCAATATGACCAAACTCCGTGGCAATAGATTTAAGATTGCTGCGCCGAGCAGGAACATTAAAGTACAAATCTTTGACCGTAATCGTCGTCCCACGATGATGCACCACGGGCGTGAGCGTCGGTACATCAGCCAGCACGCCTGCAACCTGTAACTGACGGCCGACGCCGCTATCGTCAGGGCTACTGGTCAAGGTTAAGCGAGAAACCGCCGCCGTCGCAGCCAATGCTTCCCCGCGAAACCCCAACGTCGTAATCCCTTGTAGATTGGCCACATCTGCAATCTTACTGGTCGCATGACGGGTAATCGCCATCACCATATCATCAGGATGAATGCCAGTACCATTATCTATCACCTCGATCATGCCCATGCCGCCTTGGGTCACCCGTATCTCAATGTCGCTTGCGCCAGCATCAATGGCGTTTTCTAGCAACTCCTTTACCACGGCAGCCGGGCGCGTCACCACTTCACCTGCGGCCAATTGATTGACCAGCAGCGGTGGTAGTTTTTTGATACGGGTCTGAGGAGGAGTCTCTGGCATTTAAAAGGTATCGTTATGGCATTAAAAAAGCAAAGTAGACAAAAGCTAAATATGTAAAGCAGACAGATCTATGCCTTGCGCCTGCCCTACTCTGGATAGACGCAGCTCAACATGCCGATACTCTGTGTCGTTATTACAGTCATCGCTGGTGGCTTGCGTGATGTCGATAAATATGCTGGGCGGCGGCAAGTAGCTGTCTGCTCGGCTAGCCCACTCTATAATAACCAGCGCGTTTGGCTCATCTAGATACTCATCAAAGCCGATAAAAGACAGCTCTTCTGGATCTTGTAGCCTATAAAGATCGGCGTGATAGACCGGTTTTATTGAGCCATCGCTTTGTGCAATAGTATACGGCTCTACCAATGTATAAGTCGGGCTTTTGACTGCTCCTGCATGACCAAGCGCTTGTAACCAGTAGCGGGTCAAGGTCGTCTTTCCCGCGCCCAAGTCACCTGCCAGCCACACACTACCACTTAGCGATAGCGCTGCTAACTGCGCCGCCAAACGCTGGGTGTCATCTTCTGTACGCAGCGTCAACGTTTTGGTGTTTTTGGCTGCTTCTGTATTACTCGACATCACGATTACCTGCCTGTACTTGCATGGTGACTGCAGGATTGGTAAAGCGCTCACCGCGGATGAGCTTGGCATAAAGCTCAGGATCATGCCATTCGCTTCGTACTTGCTCACTAAACTCAAAATCTTCTAAAATAAGCTTACCCATTTGCACGTTTGCCACATCATCAGAAAAGCACTGAGCGTAACCTGTGGCTGTTTCGTGGGCTATCACCGAGTACACACTGACGTCTGCCTCGCCGTTTTGCATTTGCGTCTGCGCTAGGATTTCTTGCGCCCAAAAAAATATCACGCGCGAAAACTGCTCAGCTGAGGGTGACACTGGCAAACTGATCCAGCGCGCGCTGAATTTTTTGCAAGCAGCGATATACTCAGGATCGTCTTTGTTCCAAAAACAAATGGCATGATCAAAGCTGTCAATGATGTCTTTGATCGAGGATTTTAATAAACCAAAATCATAGACCATCTGCCCGTGATCCAAACGCGTGGCCTCAAGTATCAGCTCAATCTGATAGCTATGACCATGAATAGAGTGCTTGCAACGCTCTGAGCTGCAGTTACGCACAATATGAGCGTTTTCAAATTTAAACAGTTTACGAATACGCATGATAATCAACCAAAAAAGTAAGCATCTTCATGCTAACTATGAATACTATAAATCGTTTGCCGTGAAGTCGTTTGCCGTGCTAACTTATCAGCCTGTGGCCCATTATAGCAAATCAAGATGACTCCGTAAGTAAGCACTGACGAATACATGCATTATTGCCTGCCATATTATATTTAGCAGGTTTTGACTTCCTCCCCTCCCTAAAGTGAGGGGATTCCTTCTGCAAGACGGTCAAGCCCGACCGCAAGGATGTTCTTGGCGGCATTGATATCTCTATCATGCCATGTGCCACACTCAGCACACCTCCATCCTCTGATTCCAAGACCTGCTCTACCTTTCGGACTACTATCGCTTATTTTGCGACAGTGCGAACAGGTTTGGGTAGTGTAACTCTCATTTACTATCTCAAGCTGACAACCTGCATACTTGCATTTATAGTCCAGTTGTCTTTTGAGTTCAAACCATCCTGCATCGTAAGTTGATTTAGCCAGTTTAGTTCTCTTATTTGTGAATGAGCGTGATTTAACATCACCAACCACAATCAAAGCATTGTCTTTAACAAGCTTGGTGGTGAATTTATGAATTGCATCTAACCTTGAATTTTTGATTTTGGCGTGTATTGCTTTGACACGCTGTTTGTTTTGCGCTCTTTGAGCTATTGCAAGCCTTTCAGCCCACTTTTGCGTTTGTTTGGTTGTCAGCTTGTCACCGTTTGATGTGGTAGCAGATTCCTTTAAGCCTAAATCTATGCCTACACTACCTTTGCCGCTTATCTGCTTAGGAAAGTCTTTGACGGTAATACAGGCATACCAACGATTACGGCTGTCTTGCACTATCTCAAGCGTGTTGATTTGATATAGATTTAGGTTGTAGCTATCAAAGACATCTATGATGAGCTTTTGACCTTTAGAGAGCGATAGCTGAATGGTTGATTTAAGTGCTTTCTTTCCCGTTTGTCTGGTGTGCAGATGTTTGATTGCTGACTTTTTAAATGGTATCCAACCTAAACTTTTTCGCTTGGCATCGGGTCGGTTGGTACGCCAATTTAGTTTGGCTTTTTTAAACTGCTTACGAGATTTGGTGTGAGTTTCGTTTATGGCTTGCAGAGTTTGTGAGTGCAAGCCTAAATACTCACCACTACCTTTGGTGTATTCATTAAGGTCGTAGGCACTAAAGAATTTACCTGTTTGCTTTAGGTGTTTGTAACTCAGGTCATTAACATAGTTCCACGCATAGTTAACACTCCCAGCTATTTTGTTTAGCTGGTTTACGTGTTTGTCTTTAATGCGTAGCTTGAGTGTTTTCATGAGGTTAGTTTATACTGATATTCTCTTTTATTCCATATTGGTCTACTTAATAGAAAATGACTTAAGACGTGGTAGACACGTTGTCTTTAATTTGCATGTGCAGTTGCTCTTTGTCGCTAAGTATCGACGAACAGTTTTCACCAAACAAGTTCTTGATGACCTTGAAGTTATCTTTGCTGATGTGTGCAACAAGCTTGAAGCTGAGCTTGTGGCGTTTGATGGTGAGGATGACTATGTGCATTTGCTGGTAAATTATCCGCCAGTATATCGAACAGCAAAATATGCCACACTAAACAGCTTTCTTTGCGCAAGCATAACTACTTAAGTTGCCTTATAGCCACCCCCTGAAGTGGGTGGTTTTACGGCAACGCTGGATAATTGTCTGCTGTTTGTTTTAGCTGTTATCGCAGTCGCAGGGTCGCGCCTAAGATTGTGGTCGAATTTTTATGAGGAAGTTAGCGTCATGATGCGTATTGGATTGTTTTTATTAACCAACTTAGCGGTGATCGTAGTATTTAGCATCGTGTTTGGGATTTTGTCCCGATTTTTTGGGGTTGGTGGCGTACATAGCGCAGGCGGGATAAACTATGCCAGCCTAGCCATTATGTGCGGTGTCTACGGCATGGTCGGGTCGATGGTGTCGCTATTTATCTCCAAATGGATGGCAAAAAGATCAACGGGAACGGTGGTCATTGAGGCACCAAGCAATGCCACTGAGCAATGGCTGATAGATACGGTCGCCAAACAAGCGCGCGCGGTCAATATCGATATGCCTGAAGTGGGTATTTTTAACAACTCGCAGCCCAATGCGTTTGCCACAGGCTGGAATAAAAATAAAGCGCTGGTTGCCGTCTCATCGGGTCTACTCCAGAGTATGACTGCAGATGAAGTAGAAGCGGTATTGGCGCATGAGATTGGTCATGTGGCCAATGGCGATATGGTCACACTTGCGCTCATTCAAGGGGTGATAAACGCCTTTGTGATGTTCTTTGCGCGTATTATCGGTAATTTCGTCGATCGCACTGTATTTAAAAATGAAGGCGATGGCCCTGGTATTGGCTACTTTGTCACCAGTATTGTGATGGATATCTTGCTAGGATTTTTGGCATCTGCCATCGTTATGTGGTTCTCACGCCTGCGCGAGTTTCGTGCTGATGAGATGGGCGCCAAACTTGCCAGCCGTGACAAGATGATCAGCGCACTGGATGCCCTGCGTCCTGCTGAGCAGCGTCCAGACCAGATGCCTGAGAGCATGAAAGCCTTTGCTATCGCGTCTGGGCAGTCTACAGGCTTTAGTATTGCAAACCTTTTCCGCTCACACCCAACACTGGATGACCGTATTGCGGCGCTGAGAAAGTACAATCCTAGTGAAGCGTAAGCCATTGCTCTAAAACGACAGATAATAGTAGATATCAGTATCAGCGCTGCTACTATCTTGTAAAATCAAGCATAAAAAAAGCCTATCTTTAAAAGATAGGCTTTCTATTAAATAAACTTACTGACTAAATATCGAACTCAAGCGCTCTGTCACCATTGGCGTCTTGAATACGGGTTGGCAAGCCAATCTTATTGAGTAGATTGATAAATGGCTTGGCATCCAGCTCTTCGACATTGACCATCTTGCCCGTGTCCCATTCGCCAGTGGCGACGAGCATGGCAGCAGCGACAGGTGGTACGCCTGCGGTATAAGAGATACCTTGGCTACCAACTTCATTGTAGGCGTCTTTATGGTCTGAGACATTATAAATAAATACCTCAGTATCGACGCCATTGATTTTACCTTTAACCTTATCACCGATGCAGGTCTTGCCGGTATAGTTTGGCGCAAGCGAGCTTGGGTCTGGTAGTACCGCTTTGACCACCTTTAGCGGAATCACTTCTTGGCCTTCAGCGGTCGTGACTGGCTGCTCAGACAATAGACCTAGGTTTTGGAGCACGGTAAAGACATTAATATAATGCTCGCCAAAGCCCATCCAAAAACGAATGTTTGGCACGTCTAGGTTGGCTGATAAAGAATGAATCTCGTCATGTCCACTCAAGTAGCTGTTTTGCTCGCCAACGACTGGCAAATCGTCGGTACGCTTGACTTCAAACATCTTATTCGACTGCCATTTGCTGTCCTGCCAAGAGTACACCGTACCGGTAAACTCACGGAAATTAATCTCAGGGTCGAAGTTGGTGGCAAAGTACTTACCGTGGCTACCCGCATTGATATCGATAATGTCGATATCGGTCACTGAACCTTTATCCATCATGTCATAGCCCAGACGTGCGTAGGCATTGACCACACCCGGATCAAACCCTGCACCCAAAATCGCCGTGATATTATTGTCGGCGCAGCGCTGCTTGCGTTGCCACTCGTAGTTGTCATACCATGGCGGCGTTTCACAAATCTTGCGTGGATCTTCATGGATAGCGGTGTCAATATAAGCCGCGCCCGTCTCAATACAAGCTTCTAACACCGTCATATTGATAAATGCCGAGCCGACATTGATTAGGATTTGAATACCGGTATCGTTGATAAGATCAACGACAGCCTGGCTGTCCATGGCATCGACTTGATGGGTATGCAAGACTGCCGCTTGTTTAAAGCTGCCTTTGTCTTTGACGCTTTTAGCGATAGCATCACACTTATCTTTGGTACGTGAGGCAATATGAATCTCGCCCAGCACGTCGTTGTGCATCGCACATTTATGCGCGACCACTTGCGCGACACCGCCTGCGCCAATGATGAGTACGTTTTTTTTACTAGCTTTGGTTTGATTTGTGTTCAATGAACAATCCTCCTTTGTGTCCCTGCCGATACCATCGATACTGGCTATGCAAAGCAGAAACGAGTGAATGATATGCGTGAATTAAAAAGGAAGACCGAGGAAAACCCACGCACCCGTCGAACAAAGCGCCCTTTTTGTAGGCGCTTTGTTCGACGCGATTATAACAATTTTTATTCGGTTGTCGATAAAAATAATGTAGAAAGAACCAATGAATTTAAAGTTTAAACCCTTACCCTTAAGTCTTTGTTTTTGATGACTTAACTTTAACAACGAAGCCTGCTACTAAGACAAGCTGGCTTTGTAATCTTGATAATCAAATTCGCGCTGCACATCAATACTGCCATCTAGACGTCGAATCACAATCGCTGGCATATTAACACCATTAAACCAGTTTTTCTTAACCATGGTATAGCCTGCTGCATTACCAAACGCAACGGTGTCGCCCACTTGCAGCTCATGCGCCAAAGCATACTCGCCAAAGATATCGCCTGCCAAACAGGAGCGTCCATAGATAATAGTATTGTCAACAGCCTCTTGTTGCGCCTGATCGACAGCCATCACCTCCACTGACTCTGCATTGACAGAAGTGATTGACGCAGACTCGCGATAAATCAGCAAATCAAGCATATGCGCCTCGATCGAGGCGTCGACGACGGCGAGGTTTTTGTCATTGTGCATGGTATCCAGCACTGTCGTAACCAGCGTGCCAGCGCCATGAATACTCGCCTCACCTGGCTCAAGATAGACTTGGACGCCGTATTTTTCACTAAAGCCTTTTAGTCTGTCGGCTAATTTTTCTAGCGGATAACTAGGTGCGATAAAGTGAATACCGCCGCCCAAACTCACCCACTCTAGCTGCGCTAAAATATCACCAAACCTGTCTTCGATATCAGCCAAGCTTGCGCTAAACGCCTCAAAGCAATCGTTTTCACAGTTGTTATGAATCATGACCCCTGTGATATCACCAAGCACCGCTGCAATCTTATCTTTGTCATGCTCACCAAGACGGCTAAAAGGACGGGCAGGATCAGCGATGATAAACGACGAATTACTGGTTTTTGGGTTTAAGCGTAGCCCGACTGGAATGTCCTGTGCATGCGCTTTATCTTTAAAGGCATGCAACTGCGAGATGGAGTTAAAAATAATCTTGTCCGCGTAGCTTAATACTTCGTCGATTTCATCCAAGCTATAGGCGACACTATAGGCATGGGTTTCTTTTTTATCACTGTTATTGGCATCACGGTTATTACCAAAAGTCTCATAGCCCAAACGCACTTCATTGAGTGACGATGAAGTCGTACCATGCAAATAAGGCTGCATCACATCAAACACGCCCCACGTGGCAAAACACTTGAGCGCAAGCAAAGCCTTGGCACCAGACAACTCACACAGACGTGCGATAATCTGCATATTGGCAACGATTGCCGCTTCATCGAGCAAATAATAAGGCGTAGGTAGAGAGGATAAATCAGAGGTTATTACAGTGTTTTCAACATTCATAAGTGGTTACCTAATCGCTGCGGTTGGCATCATGACAGACATAAATAATTGCGCTATAGTAGACTAAATTCACTATAATTAGAATATCTTATGTCATTATCAACCGATTATTCCAGTGCAGCGAGCCAAGCCAATTTATCTCAGCTTGAACCAAAAAATATCAATTTAGCGCATCTGGATGCCGATGCGCGGGCGGTTTTAGATTTTTGGTTTGATAAAGACAATGAGGCGTATTGGTTTGAAAAAAACGATGCCTTTGATCAAAAAATAAGAGAAAAATTTGGTAAGATTTGGCAAGCCGCCAAACAAGGCGAATGTGTCACCTGGCGTATCGCCAACGCCGCAGTAGATAGCAACAGCTCCATCACTGCTCTAGCAGGACGTTTGGCTGAGATTATTGTGCTCGATCAGTTTTCACGCAATCTGTGCCGCGGGCAAGCCAATGCCTTTGCACAAGATGGCATGGCACTGGTATTGGCGCAAGAAGCCATTCAACAACCACATTTCGACACCCTCCCCGCGCAGTGGCGAAAATTTATGATTATGCCATTTATGCACTCTGAATCTTTGATGATTCATGAGCGCTACTTGCCGCTCTTTGAGCAGTTAGATGACGCGATGACACTCGACTTTGAGCACCGTCATAAAGATATTATCGAGCAGTTTGGCCGCTATCCGCACCGTAACGACATATTGGACCGAGAGTCGACAGCGGCAGAAGAAGCCTTTTTAGAACAACCAAACTCATCGTTCTAAGTCTTTTCGCTTCTTAGAAGAAGGGCTGGATCAGCAATTTGATTCAGCCCTTCTTTTATGGCGCGGCATTCGATAAAGCATCTCCTAGTAGTTCACTTCACCTGTGGTAAAACTAAACGACTGCTGCTGTAAGATTTTATTATCAATCAACACCTCATAGCTGACACGATATTTAGTATTGCCATAGAGTCCGCACTGCTGGCTTTGATCTTGCCGGCGTGCAATCTCACAGCTTTTTAAATCATCGGTCATCGGCAAGTTGACATCCTCCCCTCCCTAAAGTGAGGGGATTCCTACTAAAGACGGCCAAGCCCGACCGCGAGAATGTTTTTTGCTCCATTAACATCTCTGTTATGGGTCGTTTTACAAGAACGACAAAACCACTCTCTTATACCAAGACCTGATCTACCTTTCGGACTGTCTTGGCGAGAGCCGCAACACGAGCAGGTTTGGGTGCTGTACGCTTCATTGACTTCGATATAGTGGCAACCTGCGTTCGCGCATTTGTAATCCAGTTGCCGCTTAATCTCAAACCAACCCGCGTCATAGACGGATTTGGCCAGTTTGGATGAAGTGAATGATGTTGATTTAATCTTTCCAACAATGATTAAGTTGTTGGCCTTAACAAGCTTTGATGTGAATTTATGGATCAGATCTTGACGGGTGTTTTTAATCTTGGCGTGAATCGCCTTAACTCGCTTTTTGTTTTTAGCACGTTGGGCGATGGCCAGTTTTTCAGCATATTGATGCGTCAGCTTAGTGGTTAGAACATCGCCATCACTACTGACCGCTGAATCTTTACAGCCTAGATCAATACCGACTTGGCCAGTACCGCACTTAATCTTTGGAAATTCTTTGACGGTGATACAGGCATACCATCTGCCTCGTGTATCTTGTACTAGCTCACAGGTGTTGATGTTGTAGAGGGAGAGGTTATAGCTATCCCACAGATCAATGATTAGTTTTTCACCCTTAGCGAGGCTTAGCTGAATAGTAGATTTAAGGCTTTTCTTGCCTGATTGACGAGTTGATAGGTGTTTTACGGCTGTCTTTTTAAAAGGAATCCAGCCCAAGCTTCTTCTCTTAGCCTTTGGGTTGTTGGTGCGCCAGTTGAGTTTGGCTTTTTTAAACTGTTTACGGGATTTAGCGTGAACCTCACTAATTGCTTGCAGGGTTTGGCTGTGCAAGTTTAAATACTCGCCACTGCCTTTGGTATAAGCGGCCAAGTCATAGGCTGAAAAGAATTTGCCAGTACACTTAAGATGTTTAAAACTAAGCTCATTAACGTAATTCCAGACAAAGTTAACCGCCCCAGCCAAGATATTGAGCTGAGCAGCATGTTTGTCTTTGATGCGTAGCTTGAGCGTTTTCATGGGATAATTATGATCTCAATGGGTTTGGGTATCAAGGGGTTCGCCATACTGGGCGACAATGGCTGACGCCTGATATCCACGCCCTAGAAGAATGTAGATATCAGGCGCTGGTTGATAAAATCATTAAAACTTACAAAACGTAAATTAATTACCTTAGAATCGCCTAAAAAATACTCGCTGTCATTGCCATGGTTGAATGTGCAACACGCCCTAACATAACCAGCATAGTCGGCGTTTAGCATTCGCTCTCCAGCGCCTTTCTTATAGGGGCAAAGCTGCGGCGATGCTCTGGTAACACACCAAGCGTCGCAACGGCTGCCATATGAGCGCGCGTTGGATAGCCTTTGTGTTTGGCGATGGCATACTCAGGATACTGCGCATCTAATTCATACATGGCCTTATCACGGCTCACCTTTGCCAATATACTGGCCGCGGCGATACTGGTATGACGGCCATCGCCCTTGACCCATGCTTGACAGTCGAGCATAGCGGGCGCTATACCTGCCTTGGCAAGCTTAATAACGTCTAAATCAGGGCAGCGATTGCCATCGATTAGCACTTCGATAGAGCGATGACCGACAGCGGTCAAATGGGCGGCAATTGCTTGTAACAGCTCCTCGGTACACAAACGCATACCGAGCATCGTCGCCTGCAAAATATTGATTTGGTCGATGACGGCGGCTGGTATCTCCGCGATGATATACCCAGCCGCATACTGCTGCACCAAGGGGTAGAGCCTGTCACGCTTTTTTTCACTCAACTGCTTGGAGTCGGTCAATACAGACAGCGGGGTATCCTTTAGCGGCTGCGCTTCTATGAGCCCCGACCACGCGGCAGGTAATAGCGCCGCGGCGACATTGACAGAGCCTAGCAAAGGGCCGCGGCCAGCTTCATCGACACCTATCTGTAGTGGCAAGACCGCGTCCTTTGTCGTCTGCCCATATTGGCTTTGTAGCTCCGAGGCATGTAGTTGACCAGACAAATGGATGGGGGCTGCTAGTTGAATATACTGACCTTTGATATCGACTTGCTCAATACGTATATCAATTGGTATCAAAGGCTGGGCACTACTAGATGGGTTACTCATAACACTGCTATATCTTTTTTTGAGGGGTGAAAGTTGGACTTGGTGACATTGCCTTTAGCATTGTCTTTAGCGTGGCTTTTAGCATTGTTCTTAGTATCGTTTTTAGCATGATTTTTAGTATTTTGTCATAACAGTGCTGCCATACGGCACAGATGACATGTGTTATTGCTGATGGTTTTGCTTATACCATTGCTCGATGACGCTGTTTGCCGGCTCATGGTTGCTCTGCTGCTGTAATAGCTGTTTGGTGGTAAGCAGATCGCTCATTTGCTCGGCATAGGCGCGTGGCTGTAATAAACGCATCACCGTACGGCAGATATTGTCCCCACTCGCCTGCTCTTGTATCAGTTCAGGCACTATCGCGGCATCTGCTAGGATATTGGGCAACGCCACATAAGGCACTTTTACCAGACGCTTGGCGATCTGATAGGTCAGCTGATTTAACTGATAAATCACCACCATCGGTCGCTCAAGCAGCATTGCCTCTAGTGTCGCGGTGCCTGAGGCTAGCATCACCACATCGGCTGCTGCCATCGCTTGCTGACTAAAGGCTGGCTGGCTATCATCGTAGACCACCACAATAGCGGCGCGCAGCTGCTCTGAGCGTTTATCGATGACATCCTGCACGATATATTGATGGTTTTGATCCACAGTAGGGATGATAAAACACAGTTTTGGGTCCAGTAATAGCAATTTTTGAATACCATCGAGCATCAAAGGCAAGATGGCGGTAATCTCCCCGCGCCGCGACCCTGGCATCACGCAAATGAGCTGACTGACTTCATCAAAACGATCAATAAAAAACTGCTGTAAGCCATCATTGTGCCAGACCAGCTCACTGCGGCGCTGATTGATAGGTGTCGCAAGCAGCCCTTGATCTATGGTGCGTAACAGCGGATGACCGACACAGATTGCTGGGTGGTTATGACGCTCATAAACTGGCAACTCAAACGGAAACAAGCACAGCACCAAATCGGTGGCTGCTTTGATATTATGGATACGCGACTCACGCCATGCCCAAATAGAAGGGCTGACATACTGAACACAAAAAATCCCTTTGGGCTTTAGTTTTTTTGCGACCCGCAGATTAAAATCAGGCGCATCGATACCAATAAACCAGTCGATAGCAGCGTTTTGAAACGCTACTAATAACTCACGGCGTGCCTTTAGCAAATCTGGCAGTTGTGCCATCACTTCGACCAGACCCATGACAGCCAATCGCTCTAATGCAAAGATGCTTTGTAATCCTTGTGCTTGCATCTTGGCGCCGCCGACACCGACCCAAACAATATCATCGCGCAGATTGTTCATCTGCTGCATAAAGTCGGCACCCAAGCTATCACCTGACACCTCACCTGCGACGATACCGATGACCAGTGGGCCCGCGTTTGACTCAGGTACCACAAGCTCAGCCGTGCTTTGACTCTCAAGCGTCTGTACCGCTGCGTCTGGCGTCACACCAAGGGCGTGATTAAGGGTAGCAAAATCTGTCATGACAAGCTCTCGATATGAAGATGATAAAGGTACGATAAAAGCAATTATAAAATATAACACATGTCAGCGGCCATAAGGCCTGATAACGCTAATAACGATGCTCATTGACGCTGCCATCATACGTGACGACGGCCAAAATAGCTAAATTGACTCACAAAAACCACGCGCCGCCTGTTTTTATATCCAACGCAGGCGTCACAATGATAACTGGATTTTGGCTTCCTCATTCCAGTTATCAGTTAATTAACTATATGATTGCCCTTGTCAACCAGCGCTTTTGTCCGCATAATGAATATCCCTATAAATCAGCTAGACGATATATAACCATGACAACACCAGTTACCCATAATGCAGATATTGACGACGTGAATATTGAAAAATTCATTCCTTTGATCACTCCCGCTGAGCTAAAAGCTGAGCTGCCTTTGTCAGACAAAGCTTATAATACCGTCCTAAAAGGTCGCAACACTATCCAAGATATCTTGGACGGTAAAGACAAGCGCTTGTTTGTGGTCGTCGGCCCCTGCTCTATTCACGATATTAAAGCCGCTCACGAATACGCCGATCGTTTGGCGGTATTGGCAAAAGAGATCGAAGATAGCATATTTGTGGTGATGCGTGTCTATTTTGAAAAACCCCGTACAACGGTGGGCTGGAAAGGCATGATCAACGACCCTGACATGAATGACAGCTTTGATATCGAAAAAGGCTTGCGTACGGCGCGTAAGCTTTTGTTAGATCTCAACGAAAAAGGCTTGCCGTGTGCCACCGAGGCCTTGGACCCAAATACGCCGCAATACATGCAGGATTTGATCAGCTGGTCAGCCATTGGTGCGCGTACCACTGAAAGCCAGACACACCGTGAGATGAGCTCAGGTTTGTCTTGTCCAGTGGGTTTCAAAAACGGCACCGACGGCGGAATGACAGTCGCGGTCAACGCCATGCAAGCAGTCAAAGAAGGCCATAGTTTCTTAGGTCTATCAGCAGATGGCAAAGTCTCTATCATCAAATCAAAAGGCAACCCTTACGCTCACGTGGTATTGCGCGGTGGTAATGGCAAACCAAACTATGATGAAACGGCGGTAGCACAAGCCGAAAACGCACTGGCCAAAGGCAAAGCCAATGGCAAAATCATGATTGACTCAAGCCATGCCAATTCAGGTAAAGACCCATATCTACAACCAATGGTCATCACGAACGTCGCCGAACAAATCCAAAACGGCAACAAATCCATCATCGGTATGATGATCGAAAGTCACCTTAAAGGCGGCAATCAAAAGCTGACCGCCGACTTAAGCCAGCTTGAGTATGGCAAATCTATCACCGACGGCTGCTTGGATTGGGACAGTACGGTCACAGCTCTATACAAGCTGCATGATATGGTCAAAGACGTCTTGCCAAATCGCTAACTCTCAATGCAAAGAGCTATCGTCTAGCTAGCACGCCCAGCATTGATACTGTGATACGCTAAAAAAAACCCGCCCGATACGCATATCGGGCGGGCTTTTTATGATAGTCAGTTGAAAATAAAACTGTTATATAAATTTAAACGCGCTTTTTAGAGTGCATCGACTATATCCTATCCTACTCACCTGCAGACCCAAGCACACTCTCTAAACTCTCAAGTACATGCTTAGACGATACCTGCTTTTGTAACTCAAGCAGCTGCTCATGCGCCATCTGACGGCGCGGCTCAGCCAAAGTGTTCCAGCGCGCCAGCACCTGTAATAAGCGCGATGCCAATACTGGATTGGCAGTATCCAGCTTTTTGATGACACCAGTATAGATATCCAGTCCATCAGCTGTCCAGAGTACGGTAGGCTGCGAGGCAAAAGCGCCGACGACCGAGCGGACACGGTTGGGCGTATTCCAATCAAAGTCCTTGTGGGTAAGCAATGCAGTAATGGCCTCAGGGGTGACCGTATCGGCAGACGCCTGCACACTAAACCACAAGTCAATGACCAAATCATTGTCTTGGAAGCGCTCATAAAAATCTGCTAGATAGTCATCAGCTTTTGCCAGTTGATGATTGACCATCACCTTTAACGCGCCAAAACGCTCTGTCATACAGCTGGCATTGTCATATTGCTGCTGCGCCCATTCAGCAGCCCCATCAACGTTGGCGGTCACTGCCATATCGAGTACCACATTACGCAGCGCACGTCTGCCGCGAGCATCGGCACTGTCTTGATACGCCTGTATGGGTAGCTGCTTATAAAGCTTTGCCCACTCGTCTTTTAATGCCAAAGCCAGCTGTTGATATAAACCTTCACGCTGCGCTTTGATCGCCTCTGGGTCATAGTCCTGCGGTATGGCAGAAGCCAGCTCCTGCGCGGATGGAATATCCAGTAAGCGTGCCGCCAGCATCGCATCCTCGGCGGCAAGCACAGGCAATGTCTGCGCCAGTGCATGCAGATAAATATCTGGGCTACTTTTCTCGCCTTTGTTTTGTAGCAAGATACGATTGACCAGCATCTGCGTCACTTGCCAGCGGTTAAAACCATTGGTCTCGTGCTCAAGTAAAAATGCCAAATCAGCATCTTGATAAGCATAGTTGAGCTGCACAGGGGCACTAAAGTCACGTAATAGCGATACCACAGGCTCGCTAGTCACATTTTCAAAGACGAAGGCTTGTGTTTCTTGATCAAGCAGCAACATACGCTCGGCGACGATATTGCCAGTATTTCGATCAAACAGTGCCGTCGCTACAGGTATTGGCAGAGGCTTTGGCGCATCAAAACCTGCGACATGGCGAGTTTTTTGACTCAACGTAATGGTCAACGTCTGCGTGTCGCTGTCATAGTCTTGGTGCCCTGTCACCACAGGCGTACCAGGCTGGCGATACCAGTCGATAAAGTCCTCAATCTTGCTATCGGTAATACTGAGCGCAGATAAGAAGTCCTCCACCGTCACCGCTTGCCCATCATAACGGCGAAAATACTCATCTGTCCCTTTTCGGAAGTTGACTGGTCCTAGCGTATTGGCAATCATACGCACGATTTCAGCGCCTTTTTCATAGACAGTCGTCGTATAAAAATTATTAATCTCAACAAAACTCTCAGGGCGCACAGGATGCGCAAGCGGCCCTGCATCCTCGGCAAACTGATGCGCGCGTAAGGTGGCCACATCATCGATACGCTGTACCGCGCTTGATTGCTGATCGGCAGAAAACGACTGATCACGGTACACTGTAAGGCCTTCTTTTAGACACAGCTGAAACCAATCACGGCAGGTAATGCGGTTGCCCGTCCAGTTATGAAAATACTCGTGGGCGATGATAGATTTGACACTAAAACTGCGCGCATCTGTAGTCGTCTCAGGACTAGATAGCACACAAGCGGTATTAAAGATATTTAGGCCTTTGTTTTCCATCGCGCCCATATTAAATTGACTGACAGCGACGATCATATAACGGTCTAAGTCATAAGCGCGGCCATAGTTGACCTCGTCCCAGCGCATGGCGTCTTTTAGCGCCTGCATACCGACATCACACTTATCGATATCGGTAGACTTGGCATAAAGCTCAAGCGTCACCTCGCGCCCTTCACTGGTGGTGTATGAATCCGTCAGCACATCCAAATCAGCGATGACGCAAGCAAACAAATAGCTTGGCTTGTTGGTTGGGTCATGCCAGATGGCATAATGACGGTCTGGTGTACCACTGACGTCGCCCGCCTCTACCAAATTACCATTGGCCAGCAGCGTTGGATAACGTTTATCCGCCTCCAAGCGCGTGGTAAATACCGCCAGCACATCAGGACGATCTGGATAAAAAGTGATCTTACGAAACCCCTCAGGCTCGCACTGAGTGACAAACATGGTATCGTCGCCACTGCCCGCCATATACAGCCCCTCAAGCGCTGTGTTGGTCTGCGGACAGATGCGCACTTGTATCTCTAAAGTAACGTCATCAGGGGCATTTGCTATCGTTAGTTTGCCTGCCCTATGTTGATAGCGCTCGGAGGGCAATGACTCGCCGTTCATAGTGATTGCCAGTAGCGCCAAATCCTCACCAAATAGCACAAGATCCCCTGCACTTTGGCGCACCATCTGTAGCGTGCTAGCTACCTGCGCGTGGTCTTCATATAGCTTGATATCCAAATCGACCGTTTCGACAGCAAAGCTTGGCTTTTGATAGTCTTTTAGATTGATTTTGCTGGGTGCTTGCGGTGGCACATCAGGCATTTCAGGGTTGATAATTTGGGTATCTGTTTCAGCAGTAGACATGGGGGTTCCTATTGTTATTTATAAAAAATACGTGTGATTAAAATTCCTAGCGCTTCCTAGGGCGTGTCTTTATTTCAAAAATGGTGATAAAAATGAGATAAATTGGCCTAAATCACCAAATTTCAAGAGCAGCCCCCTAGATTGTGGCGCTGATAATCCGTGGCTTATAGTCAAGTTTAAATAAGTCAGTCAGATAGCTGGCTTTGGTAAAAATAGTAAGTTTAGTCGTCAGGCCTCAATTTTACATTGGATAATGCATACCAAAATGATTTAATAAAGGCACTGACGATTACCATTTGAGAAACGGCCTATCATATGACAAAGCAATCCACGCGTCGCGCAGAGGTGACGCTACCTTTATTAATAGCTTATATCGATGCGCTATTGCCCACTCTAGCACAGGCAACTGATGCGCAGACAAACACTCAATCAGACAGCAAAAGCACCAAACATAAAATTGACGATAAGCCCGATCTACTGTGGGTAACCGAAGACAAAAACACGCTAGCGTTATTAAATACCGCGCTTACCAACCATGCTGCTTTTCAAGCCAGCGATACCACACAGCCTGCTGACAAACTTGCCTCATCGACCTTACTGGCGCTCAACCAACAGCCAGTATCTGAGCGGTATGAGCTGGTGTGTTTTTGGCTGCCGACGCTATCAACAGAGCAGCTACAGCAGTATATCCCATTACTCATGCGCTATCGCGACCTATACGCCGCCCATCTACTCATCGCCCTTGAGCACAATATCGACTTACAACCCTACGGATTTACCCCGTTTGATATATTACAGACTTCTACTTTGACAGAAGATACCGACCTATCAGATGCCGATATGACCCAGATGCCTGCCGCCGCCCATGCTTTTGGATCAGCGACACTGTGGCAATTTAATCTGTATGATTACAAACAGCTGCCTAACTGGCTCAATGCCGACTACTGGGCAAACCCTGAAAACTGGGACAAGCACCGCTGGTAGTTTGTTTTTCTGCCTCGATATCAGAGCATTTATCAAAACGGCTATATATATAACAAAACGAGCATATCTGATTGTAAATTCTCGAGTTATTTACAGTAATACTACTTACATAAAGTAACACTGAATATATGATAAATGGTAATTGCCTGAGTTTTATCGAAGCAGTTTACAACAACAACGTTAATTAAAAATTTTAGGAGCTCACCATGTCAATTCGTTTTTCTAAGCTTGCAGTTCTCGCTGTATTGTCAAGCGCTATCGCAATCACTACAGGCTGTGCGACCAAACGCGCCACCTCTGAAGTTGTGGTTGCCCCGCTAGGTATCCCAGGCGGTCAAACGGGCTATAATGGTGCCGTCATCGTAGACAACGCCAGTACCGTCGTCACTGGCGCAGACAACCTACAAGCCGTCGTTTACTTTGCCTTCGATAGCAGCGAAATCACCGCACAAGCGGCCAATGTCCTCAATCAACACGCAAGCCTGCTACGTTCAAACCCAGCCGCTGGCGTAGTGATTGCTGGTCATACCGATGAGCGTGGTAGCCGCGAGTATAACATGGCGCTAGGCGAGCGCCGCGCCCAAGCAGCGCGTGACTATCTGGCCGCTCAAGGTGTCGCGGTCAATAATATCCGCATCATCAGCTACGGTGAAGAGCGCCCTGCCGCCGCTGGCACCACCGAGGCCGCCTATGCGCAAAACCGCCGCGCGGAGCTGTCTTATTAAGACAAATCCCATACGCTCGTATTACCAATCGTCAGCGTAATACTAAAAAGGCCCAGCAATATCACGTTGCTGGGCTTTATACTTCCTACTCCTACATAAAACCTGCGGCTACACCTATGCCCTTATACTTGACACAAACTCATATTGTGAGGCTTGGGCCTACGACATGGTGTGCCACTGCGCATGTCAACGCCCTTGCCCATAAGCATATCAATAAACCTCCCTATCTAAGCCGATACGACCTAAACACCCATATAGATGATACCCAGCAATGGCAGTATTGCCGCGAGGCTGCAGACATACCAGCACCTGATCGGGCGCAGCAGCAGCGCCAACTACAGCGGCAAGGCGTACGGCTGTTATTACAACAGCTACTCACCAAGCTACAGATAGACGACACCTTAGATGAGTCAGCCTTTCCTTATCAGCTTGCTCGTAGCAAATACTACGTATGCTTTAGCCATACAGGCGCAAAAAATACAGACGATACTGATAATAGCAACACTCAACCAACGAGCTGTCTAGACAATCAGGTGGCCGTCATTCTCAGCCAGCATCGTCCTGCTGGCATCGATATAGAAGCAAATGAGGTAGCTTGGCAGGTGGTTCGGCGTTTTTATGCCGATAAAGAAAAGGCGGTATTGCAACGACTGCCTGCATGGCAGCGTGATGCAATCGCAAAGCAGCTATGGCAAATAAAAGAAAGCTATATCAAGGTATATCAATACACCCTAGCGCAAGGGCTGGGTATCGACTACGCTTATCTGATTGAGGATTTGATAGACGGCGTGATAGACGACCATCATCTGATGACTGTGATGGATAAAAAAACAGGGTACTGTATCGCCATCATTCCTAGGCAGCATATTGTAATTGTGTTTTGATGAGGATATCCAGCCAACATCTAAGGCGTAGCATGTCCTCTATTTAATCGCTAGTCATCTTGCTACTTGTTATTACTCAGCGCACAAAAAAACGACCCTAATAAATAGGATCGTTCTTTGTTTATTTCATAACAGCCAGTAGACTGTGATTAAATTAGAAGCGGTAAGTTGCACCAACTTTTACGATTGGCATCCACTCTAACCAATCTTTATCTTCTAGCTCTTGCTCAGCAAGTTTAGCAACTTCACCAGCAGTAGTAGTCTGTGGAGTACCATTTCTGTCTGTATAATTAACAATGCTATTTGGGTCAGTTGCATCTACAGTAGCATTAGTTTTACCCATATACGCTGCACCAAGCTCACCAAATAGACCCCACTTATCAGAAATATTTGGACGGAAACCAATAGTCGCATAAGGCGCTAGCTTGTTGCGGTGTTCCATAGTACCTTGCAAAGTACCTGTCTGTTTTGCGTTATACTGAATGCCGTCAAGCTTGAAGAAACCATCGTCTTCACCTTCTTTATTAGCACGTACATCAATATCGTTGTCAGGAACGATGATACCCGCGCCCATAGTGAACCAGTTTGCTGCAGGACGTAATTGTACGCCTAGGTATGGGTTACTAAAGTCAGCATCTACATCATAGTTTACGTCGTTTGCATCAAAGTCGCCGCCAAATAGGTCAGCAACATCACCACCTGCCCAACCGGCTTGTAGTTCAGTGTTTTCGTTCAAACCCCAAGCGATATTGGCACCATAACCTAGTGTACCAACTTCAGCACTGACAGCAGCTGGGTTGATAGCGGTTTGGAAGAAAGTCTTAGTACCACCAGCGACAGCGCCAGTGGTGTTACGTACCACGCCAGCATCAGCATTGTATGCATAAGCAGGTTCGGCTTCATAAGCGACAGCGACTGGCTCTGCTTCATAAGCGACAGCTTTGTTGCCATCAACAACGACAACTGGTTCAGCCGCTAGTGCAGCAGTTGAAGCCAAAACGGCAGCAGAAATTGCTGTTAGTTTAATAAGTTTCATAAATACTCTCCTAAAGTGTGGAATAACTCGCCCAAAAAAAATGACAATTTAGTTCTTTTTAAATCCATCATTTCGTTGAGCAGATTAAAACAATTTTGGCTCAAAAAGTCACCCCTACAGATGCGCTTTTTATTTGCCATTATGTAAAGATTGCATAGGTATTGTAATAATTGCTACATCAACCAGCAAAACTTCAACTTTCTGTTACACAACGCTCTCAAAGTGATCCAACAACGTAGACATGATTTTTAAGTGACTTAATACTCATGTAAGGATATTACAAAATATGTCATTATCATCGCTTACTGACGTCTCAGCTTCAATAACAGTTATATAGCTTATTACTACAGATTGTTGTGTTTTGTGAGTTGACGTATCTAGGGGTGTTTTTGGACAAAAAAATCAGTTAGGAAAATAAACGACATAAATGTCTTGTTATACCGCGACTGACGTTTGTCTAAGCGTCATATTGTGCTAAATTAGAAACAGTAATAAACCAGTTACAAAGCCTCAGGTTTATGATTTTTTGTTATAATTATTAACGCGTTGCAAGCGACTGCGCTTTCTCATTTTTTATTATCGAGCCATTTATATGCCTAAAGTATCGTCGATTACCCGTGTGTTAGAGATTATAGAAGCGGTGTCTTATGCTTCTAAGCCGCTCTCTCCACTTGAGCTATCGCAAGAGCTGGACATTCCAAAACCGACCATCCATCGTTTGATTCAAAATCTGGTGGATGAGGGGTTTGTCACCGTTGATATCGGCGGCGGCATCATACCTGGTAAGCGAGTGCGCAATTTGAGCGTTGAGCTGTGGCAGCAGCGCCAGTTTTTTAATGAGCGGCAGATGATTTTGCATAAGCTGGTCGAGGAGATCGAAGAGACTTGCGGGATTGCGATTCCTTATCATATGAATATGCTCTATACCAACCGCGCGCAGACCTCACTACCTTTGCAGATTTATCTGCCTGTGGGCGTCAAGTCTCCGATGTGGTGTACGGCGACGGGCAAGCTGTATCTGAGCCAGCTCTCCACCACCAGCCGTAACAAGATATTGAAAGGCTTGCCTTTGGATAAATTTACCAAAAACACCATCACAGATATCGATGCGCTCAATCAAGAGCTGGATAAGATCGCTGAGACAGGGGTCGGTATCGACAACGAAGAGTTTATCTCGGAGATGGTAGCGGTGTCTGTGCCTGTATTAGATAAGAAGTCACGTTATCTGGCCTCTTTGTACTTGCATGCGCCGACCATACGCGTGTCATTAGACGAGCTGATGACGCATGTGCCGCGCCTGCAGACAGCCGCTCAGGATATTCAGACTTTGGTCTATGAGCTACAAAACTAAGCAGAATTTTATAACCAAAAGGTCTGCACTATCACAGATAGCGCAGACCTTTTTTGCTTTGAGACGAGTGCCTTTAGTCGCTTTGTGCGTTCGAAACAGGTATTTCAAAGACTAAGCAATTCAAAGACTAGATATTTCAAAGACTAGGCAATTCAAGAGTTAGGCACTTTAAGACAGCACCGAATGGTCATGACGCCCCATGATACTAGAAAAATCTTTGTCGCCATTTTCGCGCGCGTGATCGTCGTAGAGCTCTGTCGCCTTGGCACCCATCGGTGTCTCGACCGCGGTATCTTTGGCAGTTTGCATGGCAAGATTGAGGTCTTTTTGCATCAGCTTACTCATAAAGCCGCCTTTGTAGCCCTTGCTCGAAGGCACGTTTTCTAACACCTGAGGATAAGGGTTATAAACCTCCAGCGTCCAGTTGCGCCCAGAGCTTTGTAGCATGATGTCAGACAATACTTTGGCATCGAGGCCGTTTTTTACGCCTAGATTGATAGCCTCTGCCGTCCCTGCCATCAAGATACCTAAGAGCATATTATTACAAATTTTGGCGACCTGTCCTGCTCCATGCTCGCCTGCATGAAAGATGTTTTTGCCCATCACCGCCAGTATCGGCTCCGCTTTGGCAAATGCGTCGGCACTACCGCCAACGATGAAGGTCAAACTACCAGCGATGGCACCGCCTGTACCGCCAGAGACGGGCGCATCTAAAAAGTCTATACCAAGACCAGTTGCGGCGTCTGCTACCAATCTGGCGTCAGCGGCAGCGATGGTACTACTATCGATGACCAGTGTGCCCTTGGGCAGCTCTGCTAGCAAGCCATCAGATCCATTCTCACCTAGATAGACAGAATGAACGTGCTTGCCCGCTGGCAACATACTAATCACAACGCTCGCATTGCTCGCCGCCTCTTTTGGGCTGGTAGCGACGCTGGCACCTGCTTGCTGCAGGCGCTCGCATGCTTCTGCAGATAAGTCATATACTGATAGCGGATAGCCTGCCTTTAATAGGTTTTCTGCCATCGGTGCGCCCATATTACCAAGACCAATAAAGGCAATCGTTGGTTTTGCCTCGGCACTCTTTGCTGTATTTTTGGTATTTGTGTCCTTCATACCCATCTCATCACTCCTTGATGATTGATTTTTTTATGTTATTGCCAGTAGCGCCTGCTCGGCTGCCTAGGCAGATCTGCTCTTATTTTTAGTAGACTGTTAGTGATTGATAATCTGACTCCCCAAAGCCTCACTGCCCAGCCAGCCTTCCAATGGGTGCTCGCCTGCCGCATAAGGATTGGTGAAATGCTGATAAACGTATGCCTGTCCATCGGCGCTGAGACAGTCTGCTAATGAACGCGACCAATTGGGGTTGCGGTCTTTGTCAATCAGCAGCGCCCGTACCCCTTCTTTGAAGTCAGGGTTGGCAGCGCAGTGTACAGCGACATTGGTTTCTAGGTACAAGACTTGCTCAAGCGATAGGTCTGCAACTTGATGATACAGTGCGTAAGTCAACGCCACTGTCACAGGGCAGCCTGCTCGATAAGTAGCAACAGCGCGCTGCGTCCAGCTGTCTTGCGCAAAATCGGCATCTAACTTCTCCAACGCCGCGTCGCTTTGCAAGATGGCATCAATATCACTCAATCCGCCGCTATTCATTAACTGTCCAATGGCATGCCAATAGGTGGCCAGCTTGCTAGCGGGCAACTCAGTAACAGGCTGCGCCGCCAGTGCACGGCTGACGATATCGTGCGCGCTGTTATGCTGGCGCTGATGACTGGTGTCTGTACGGTGAGCGGCTTGCTGCCAATCGCTTTGTTTGAGACGTTGTAAGATGGCATCATAATCACCGCTGCTCACGGCATACTCAGCTAGATTGGACAAGATGGCATCGTTGCCATTACACATTGCCCCAGTCAGACCTAAAAACAATCCCATCTTGGCGGGTATACGCTGCAAAAACCAACTACCAGAGGCATCAGGGAACAGCCCAATGGTCACCTCAGGCATGGCAAAACGCGTACGCTCAGTGACCACACGATGACTACACCCTGCCATCAGCCCCATACCGCCGCCCATGATGATGCCATCGCCCCAGAGTATCAGCGGCTTGGAATAAAAATGCATCTGCCGATAGAGACGGTACTCATGACCAAAAAACTCTGTCGCATAAGGGTTAGGTAGTGGTGCAGACTCTGACATGCTGTCATATAGCTTACGAATATCACCACCTGCACAAAACGCCTTGTCGCCTGCGCCCTTGAGCACCAACGCCACTACCTGCTCGTCACGCTCCCACTGCTCTAATTGCGCGGCCAACAATTGACACATCTCGACACTTAGGGCGTTGAGAGATTTTGGTGTGTTAAGCGTCATAGTGCCAATGAGATGACCACAGTCTGTCTGTTCAGTATCAAACAATACTGGCGCGGCAGGCGTAGCAGCGTTTTGATTATTGTTATCTGTTGAGGTTGTCATAAAAAGACCTACAAAAAGTAAAATGAATATTAGGGCGTTTTATCAATACGGTCTTAGGCGTTTATTTATTTTGCCAAGTTGGCTGACGTTTTTCTAAAAATGCTTGCACGCCTTCGCGCTGATCTTCGGTATCAAACAGCTTTACAAATGCTTCGCGCTCATGGATGAGGTTTTGCGCAGGCGGGTTATGTCTAGCTGCTTGGATAAGCGCTTTAGAATAACTAACGGCAACAGGAGACTGTTTGGCGGCTTTTTTTGCCAACGCTTGTGCTACTTGTAGTCCTTCGCCTTTGTCCACGACTTCCTCAACCAAGCCGATACGCAAGGCCGTCTCGGCATCGACGCGTTCGCCGCACAATATCATACGCTTGGCCCAGCCTTCACCCACCAGCATCGGCAGATTTTGTGTACCACCAGCACAAGGTAATAATCCCACACCTGTCTCTGGTAGTGCCATCTGGGCGTGTGCTTCTGCGATACGGATGTCACAGGCCAGCGCGCACTCAAGCCCGCCGCCCATCGCGTAGCCGTTGATGACTGCAATACTAACGCCGCGATAAGCAGATAAGGCTTCAAACGCTTCGCCAAAAGCAATGGCCATGCTGATGGCTCGGCCTTTGTCACCGTCTGAGAAATTATTTAGGTCCGCCCCTGCTGAAAAGAACTTTTCACCATCGCCATGAATGATTAGGGCATATACCTCATCATTGGCATTAAGATCCGTCACCAACTGCTTGAGCGCGGGCAGACTATCCATCGTCCATGTATGAGCAGGTGGATTATTTAGTGTCACGGTGGCGATGTGACCATCAATAGCTAGGTTGAGATTGGTATAATCCGTCATAAGTAATCCTTTATTTTTATCATTATTTTTGAAATGAAGACACGCCATAAACACTGGATACCAAGATTAGCGTAGCTGGCTCAGTGCATCATCTTGCATCAGCTGACGCGAGACGATCACGCGCATGATCTCATTGGTGCCTTCTAATATCTGATGGACGCGCAAGTCTCGCACGTGACGCTCAAGCGGATACTCATTGAGATAGCCATAGCCGCCATGCAGTTGTAGTGCTTGGTTGGCCACATCAAAGCAAAGATCGGTAGACAGACGCTTTGCCATCGCACAATAGGTCGATGCTTGGCTGTCTTGATTGTCGACTTTGTTGGCCGCCAGATACAACATTTGCCGTGCGGTAATGGTCTGGGTCAACATATCAGCAAGCTTGAATTGCACCGACTGCAGACTGGCAATCGGACTGCCAAACTGACTACGCTCTTGCACATAATTGGTCGCGGTCTCAAGCGCCGACTGCGCTGTACCGACCGCACAGATACCGATATTGATACGTCCACCGTCCAAGCCTTTCATCGCAATACGAAAACCTTGACCTTCCTCGCCGATTAGATTTTCGGCTGGGACTTTGACATTTTTAAAGCTGATGGTGCGTGTGGGCTGTGCCTTCCAGCCCATTTTGTGCTCGTTTTTGCCGTACTCAATGCCATCGCTATGGGCATCGACGACAAACGCCGATATACCTTTGGGTCCGGCACCCCCTGTTCGTGCCATGACGACCAGTACATCGGTCGCGCCTGCGCCCGAGATAAAGGTCTTTTCGCCATTTAACACATAATAGTCGTCCTGCTTGTCGGCTTTACTACGTAGTGAGGCCGCATCCGAGCCGGCATTGGGCTCGGTCAAGCAATAACTGCCCAGCCATTCACCACTGACCATCTTTGGTAGATATTTTTTACACAGAGTATCGCTGCCATACTCACCGATCATCCAGCCTGCCATATTATGAATACTCATATAAGCGGCGACCGCGGTATCGCCCCATGCCAGCTCTTCAAACACCATGGCGGAGTCTAAGCGTGGTAGCCCAAGACCGTCATACTCTGGATTGGTATACAGCCCCAAAAAACCAAGCTCGCCGGTTTTTTTGATGACATCGACTGGGAAATGTGAGGTGCGGTCCCACTCAGCGGCGTTTGGTTTGAGCTCTTTTTGAGCAAACTGTTTGGCGGTTTGACGAAAGGCGATCTGGTCGTCGGTCAATGAAAAATCCATGGGGTCATCCTTGTGCATGCATTACAAATAGAGTAAAAATGGGTCAGCCGTTCCTGTTTTAACGTCGGTTAACGGTATGATTGATACCGTATCGGTCATACAGTATAACAGCGGTATAACGTCATCGACACATACTTGCATAGCAAAAACACACATGGCGACAACCAGCAAGATAGACACTATACCGCAATGACACAGACTAAGGCCTTATATCGAAATAGTGGTATTGACCCCGCGGCTGGCCTCGTCATCAAACCAGCGCGCTGTGACCGTCTTGGTTTGGGTATAAAACTGCACCGCTTGTTTGCCATAAGGACCCAAATCACCGAGTTTACTGGCACGTGAGCCTGAGAATGAGAACATCGGTAGTGGCACAGGAATTGGCAAGTTAATGCCGATCTGCCCGACCTGCACGTCTTGCTGGAACTTATGTGCTGCGGCCCCTGATTGGGTAAAGATAGCAGTGCCGTTGCCATGCGGGTTGGCATTGAGTAGCTCAATCGCCTCATCTAAGCTATCGGCGCGCATGATACACAGCACAGGGCCAAAGATCTCTTCTTTATAGATTTGCATGTCGCTTGTGACATTATCAAAGATAGTCGGTCCTACAAAGTTGCCTTTTTCAAACCCTTCAACCGTGATACCACGACCATCAAGCAGCAAGCTCGCCCCTTCTTCTACCCCTGTACCGATGAGATGCTCAACGCGTGCTTTTGCCGCAGGAGAAATCAGTGGCCCCAAATCCTTATCGTTTTTACCAGCAGATACCACTAGGCTCTCAGCTTTGGCCTTTATATCATCGATCCACTCGCCTGCCGCACCGACCAGCACCACGACAGATAGCGCCATACAGCGTTGACCTGCTGCCCCAAAGGCTGCGCCCGCTAGCTGATTGAGCGTTTGCTCTTTATTGGCATCTGGCAAGATAACGCCGTGGTTTTTTGCGCCCATCATGCACTGAGCACGCTTGCCTGATTGGCTGGCACGCTCATAGACATGCTTACCCACAGCGCTAGAGCCGACAAACGACACCGCTTTGATATCTGGATGATCACAGATGGCATCAACTGTGGCTTTGCCACCATGTACGACGTTTAGCACGCCTTCAGGGACACCCGCTTCGATAGCCAGCTCAACCAAACGCATGGTCACCATCGGGTCTTGCTCAGATGGTTTTAGGATAAAAGTGTTGCCCGTGGCAATTGCCATCGGGAACATCCATAACGGAATCATCGCTGGGAAGTTAAATGGCGTGATACCCGCGCAAACCCCAAGCGGCTGCCAGATGCTATAAGTGTCAACGCCTGAAGCGACATTTTCGACAAAATCACCGATTTGTAGGTTGGCAATACCTGCAGCATGCTCGACCACTTCTAAACCGCGGAACACATCCCCGCGCGCATCAGCGATGGTTTTGCCCTGCTCTGCTGTCAAAGTCTCTGCCAGCTCATCCATATGCTCGCGAATCAATTGCTGGTATTTTAAAAAGATACGTGCGCGCGTGGTGATGGGTGTTTTGCGCCATGTTTGAAAGGCTGTTTGAGCCGCAGCGACGGCTTGATTGATTTCATCATTCGTGGTCTGCGGCACTTTGGCGATGACCTCTTGGCTGGCAGGATCGGTGATATCGATCCACTCGTTGGTAGTAGAGTCTACAAACTGACCATTGATGAGCTGCTGAACGTGGTGCATAAGATATCCTTATCTTGTCTGCGAGACGACCTTGTCGAGGTGTCGAGTTATACTTAAAAGGGATAAAAAACCAAAAGTTTTTATTGGATTAACAATTAATTTAAAATGATTTATTTTGTATCGTTATTGACTATAGCAATAAAACAAATTTAGGGTCAAGGGCTTTATCAAACTTTTATCTAAGTTTTTTGGCTATCTGCATTTTCTTATCATCAAAAACCAAAAAGCCCATGAGCGAGCATGAGCTTTTTAGTATTTAGATTGTATTTTGACTTATTCGGAAAGCCGCCATAAGAGAAGATTCGGGTGTGCCCTAATAATCCTGCATAGATTGTTTGACTGCATCGATTGCAGTTGGGTTATCGAGTGTCGACATATCGCCTGTGGGTTTGTTTTCTGCTAAGGCACGAATAGCGCGGCGTAAGATTTTGCCAGAGCGGGTCTTTGGCAGTGCTTGCGGGAAATAAATAGCTGCCGGCCTTGCGATGCCGCCAAGCGATTTTACCACCGCACCGATGACCTGCTGCTCAATGCGAAAGCGGTTTTCGGTCGTTTTCACTTGCTCATGATCTTTTAACACACAAAAAGCAATTGGCAGCTCGCCTTTTAACTCATCTGCAATACCGACGACCGCGCATTCCGCCATCTCAGGATGGGTACTGATGGCCTCTTCTATCTCTTGGGTACCGATACGATGGCCGGCGACATTGATCACATCATCGGTACGCCCTAAGATATAAAAATAGCCGTCTTCATCAGTGACTGCATAGTCTGAGGTTGAGTACTGCTGACCATCAAACAAGCCAAAATAGCTACTCATAAAGCGCTCATCGTTGCGCCATACCGTGGTGAGACAGCCAGGCGGTAGTGGTGCACTGATCGCCAGCAATCCTTTTTCGCCTGCCGCGCATGGCTCGCCCGTCTCTTCGTTGAGAACGCGAGCATCATAGCCATACATGGGATAACCAGGTGAGCCTTGCTTGTGCGGTTTGTGATTGAACTTGGGCGTGTTGCTCAAAATCGGCCAGCCGGACTCTGTTTGCCAGTAGTGGTCTAAGATCGGAACGCCTAAATGCTTGGTCAGCCAATTGGCTGTTGACTCATCAAGTGGCTCGCCTGCTAAGAAAAACGACTTGACGCTTGAGACATCATAACGCGTCATCCATGTCTCATCTTGCTTCTTGAGCATACGCACACCCGTCGGTGCGGTAAATAAGATATTGACTTTATTGGCCTCGACGATTCGCCACCAGATACCTGGATTTGGGCGATGCGGCAGACCTTCATACATCACACTGGTCATACCAGCGAGCAATGGCGCATAGATGGTATAAGAGTGCCCGACCGCCCAGCCGATATCTGATATCGCCCAAAAGGTCTCGCCGGCTTTGCCATCATAGATATAATCCATCGAGGTGGTCAGGGCGACTGCATGACCGCCGGTATCGCGCTGCACACCCTTGGGCGTACCGGTCGTACCTGAGGTGTAAAGCAAATAAGATGGTGTGTTGGACTCTAGCCACACCGGCTCAACAATGGCATTGGCTTCGCAGCTAATGCGGCGCTGCTCAGCATAGTCGACATCGATGGCTTGCGGCTCAAATGGTAGCACCCCGCGATTGACCACCAATACATGCTCGGGCTTGACCGTTGCTTGCGCCACACCTTGATTGACCAAACTCTTATAATTGACCACTTTACCGCCGCGTAGACCTGCATCGACAGTGATGACCATTTTTGCCTCGGCATCATCCATACGAATGGCGAGGTTGTGCGCGGCAAAGCCACCAAATACCACCGAGTGCACCGCACCGATACGAGCGCAGGCCAGCATGGCATAAGCGGCTTCTAAAATCATCGGCATATAGATGATGACGCGGTCGCCCTTGCCGATACCATGACGCTGTAGCACATCGGCAAAATAATTGACTTCTTTATAAAGGTCATTGTAGGTCAGGCGGCGCTTGGCATAATCGGTATATAGCTCGACATGGTTACCCAAGTCCTTGAACGCATCAACAACAGCAGGAAAAGTCTCTATCAGCTCTTGGTTAATCTCAGAAGACAGCCAAATAAAAGCATCTTGCTCGGCGCGCTCTGCTAGATGACGATCGACACAGTTATAGCATAGGTTGGTTTCGCCGCCAACATACCATTTGGCAAAGGGCAGATTGCTGTCATCGAGGATTTGCTCAGGCTCTTTGTGCCAATAAATACGCTTTGCTTGCTCCGCCCAAAACTGCTCTCGATCATGAATTGAGGCGTGGTAGATATCTGCAAATTGAGAGGCGCTGTCGGCCATATTGGTGGCTGACTCTTGAGTGGCAATAGGAGTTTGAATGGTGTCGCTCATAATAGCTGTCCTTAGCGTGACGATAGGTGGGGCAATAAGGCCTTATCAGACATTATCATAACAACATGTCTAAATGAGGTACTGGTCATCCTTACCAGAACTAAAAAACCGATACGTTATGTATCGGTTTAAAATGTAGCAGAGCAATCGATAAAGGTCAACTATTATGCCTATATTCTCATCGATATTTTAACACAGGCAGGGGCATCATGGGTGCCCATTTTTGTCTATCAAACCTCTGTTTGATCGGCGTACATCTCTCGCATGACTTTTTTATCGTGTTTTCCGACTGAGGTCTTTGGCAAATCATCAACAAACTTAAACTGACTTGGGACGCCATATTTGGGAATGATACCACGCTCGACTGCTTTTTCTGCGATGGCTTTGATATCTTCGACTTTAGTATCTTGGCAGGCAGGTTTTAGGACGACCAGCGCCAGCGGACGCTCGCCCCACTGCTTATCACGCACCCCAATCACCGAGACATCAGCCACCGCTGGATGTAGCGACAAAATCGTCTCAATCTCTAATGATGATATCCACTCACCACCTGATTTGATCACATCTTTTAGACGATCAGTGATACGGATATAGCCATCAGGGCGTATGTATGCGATATCTTGAGTGTGCATATAGCCGTTTTCCCACAGCTCTTTGCCAGCATCGTCATTTTTTAGATAGCTTTGGGTTAGCCACGGCGCTCGTAGTACCAGCTCGCCTGTCTTATCTTTGCCTGTGCCTACTGGCTGGTTGTTTTCGCCCCATATCTGCGCATCGACCATCAGTACTGGCTTACCGGTCATACAGCGGCGCGCAACATCCTCTTCTTCGCTCATTTCAGGCTCATCAAGGCTAAACTCCGTCAGGCTAATCAAAGGCGCTGTCTCTGACATACCGTAGCCGGTATAGACCTCAATGCCTTGTGCTAACGCAGCCTTTGCCAGACCCTCTGTCAATCTTGAGCCGCCGATGATCATTTTTAGACCATTGAAACTGGCCTCGCGTTCTTGTGCTTCTTTTAGCACCATTTGCAGTATCGTCGGAACACAATGCGTAATGCTGACCTTTTCATTGATGATGAGATCGAGCAAAGTATCAGGCGCATAACGACCTGGATAAACTTGCTTGAGGCCTGTCATCGTCGCAGTATAAGGAAAGCCCCACGCATGCACATGGAACATCGGCGTCATCGGCATATAGACGTCGCCGTAGCTGACGCCTTGCTTGTTGGGCAACATACCCAAAGTCGCTGCTTCTGTGAGCGTATGCAACACCAGTTGACGATGGCTAAAAAACACGCCTTTTGGATCGCCTGTCGTACCTGAGGTATAAAAAGTCGTGGCGATGGTGTCTTCATCAAAATCTGGAAAATCGAATTCACTATCAGCCGCTTCCAGCAGTGCCTCATACTCTCCTGTGACGCGGTTTTGATTGCCGCCAAACACGCCCTCGTGCGACACCCCATTATCGTCTAGCCAAATAATATGCTCGATACTGGAGTTTTCAAACTGATAGTCTTTAACCAACGGCGCAAACTCAGAGTTGAGCAACAGCACTTTGGGCTTGGCGTGGTTGATGGTATAGAGGATTTTTTCTGGTGATAGGCGGATATTGACCGTTTGTAAGATATATTCTGACATCGGAATCGCAAAATAAGACTCAAGATAGCGATGACTGTCCCAGTCCATAACAGCGATGACGTCCCCTGCGTCTAGGTTAAGACTATCTAAGACATTGGCTAGGCGGTTAATACGGGTAAAGAACTCGCTATAAGTAAAGCGTTTTTTGTCAGCATAGATGATTTCTTGGGCTTGCGAGACCGTCTTAGCACGGTTCAATAGCTGCTTGATAATCAGCGGATAATCGTAAGCAGACGGGGCGCTATGATAAGCATTTGACATAAATCTCATTTCCTTTGAGGGTGTTCGTTATTTTCGTGTTTTAACATGGCTTAGTAATTCAGTTTGCAGGTTTTGGCCATTTGAATACTAATAATTTCAAATCAAGATACGCTTAATACTAAAAAAATTTAAGTGCGCTGTAAAGTGAGCTTGCGTAAGTGGTAGGCTAACAAGCGCTCATAGCTGTATAGGCTAAGCAGCTTTTGACTTGGTTTTTATCATGCCAAAACTTGCAATCAGCAGCGCTAATACTTGTACGAATAATAGCAGCCATACCGTCAGCGACCACTGTCCGCGCGCATAGGTGATACCGCCCAGCCATGCACCCAGCGTGCCGCCTGCATAGTAACCCATATAATATAGACCCGACGCCAAAGATCGGCCTTTTTTGACATTGACCGCGATATAACTGATGGTCGCCGACTGGGTAATAAACACCCCAGACGACATCACCGCCAGCCCAATCACCACGCCCCAAAGCGGCGCGACCAATGTCAGCAGTACGCCAAGCATAGAGACCACCACGGCCACGCGTACCGTACGCGCTGAGCCAAAGCGGCGCAGCAATGTGGTAGAAAGCGGCGTGATGATCACCCCCAGTAAATACACGGCAAAAATATTGGCAAGCGCCCCAGTGCTCAGCTCATAAGGCGTATCTGCAAGGTGCAAGTTGATAAAGGTAAAACAGCCAACCAACGAAAACAGCACGCAAGCGCCCAATAAGCAAGCAGTCACCACGTAACGATTAACTAAGTGCTCGCCGAGCGTCTGTATCGCCGAGCGAAAGTTTGGATTGGCCACAAACTGCCGCGACGCAGGCAGCATCTTCGTAACCCATAAAGCGCCAAGTAGCGTCATCGCCGCCATCACATAATAGCCTGCACGCCAGCCGATCAGCTCATGCAAATGCCCCAGCAAAAACCGGCCCATAAAGCCGCCGAGCACCGAGCCTGATACATAAAACGACATCAGCTCTGTGACCGCACGCCCCTCAAACTCCTCGCCGATATAAGCAATCGTCACCACCGTGATACCGGGTACAGAAAACCCCTGTAAAAACCGCCAAATCCCCATCCAGCCGATGCTCGGGCTTTGAGCGATAAGCGCCGTTGGTATCGCCAAAAACAATAAGGCACCAACAATAAACACCTTACGGCCGACAGCATCAGACAGCATACCCAAAAAAGGCGACATAATAGCGATAGCTAAGATTGTTGCGCCCACAACCATGCCTGCTTGTACCTCAGTCGCCGAAAAATCTGTGATAAGCACTGGCAAGATAGCCTGCACAGAATAGACCTGCAAAAAAGCAAACATGCCGATAAGCCCCATGGTCAGCTTTAATACCCATGAAGGCGAATGGTGTGGCGTGTTTGCGTGA
>Ga0208302_100010_pt1 | contig 112011 bp, 97 predicted proteins | sample 29_taG_FD_184103 | JGI IMG/M metagenome (GOLD analysis project Ga0208302, IMG submission 184103) | Marine viral communities from Cariaco Basin, Caribbean Sea - 29_WHOI_OMZ (SPAdes) (version 2) | ecosystem: Environmental > Aquatic > Marine > Oceanic | place: Caribbean Sea: Cariaco Basin... | reverse complement strand
CTGATCTAAACCCTATCGAGAAGAAGTGGGCACAGGCTAAGTTTCTGCGCCAAGGGTGGATGGAGAATAATTTACCTAAACTGTTTCATGATATGGGCTGTATCGATTTTATAAAGATTTAACTATACCTTTACTGTTATCAGTGTTGCCCATGTTGTTTTCTCTTTGTATTGGAAGTTAAATTTTATACCTCGCCTAGATTTTCTAAGTCTACAAATTCCTTTTTACCGTGAATAGTATACATTTTTCGATTGATGTCTGGATAGTTGGTGATATCAATCGGCGGTCTGCTTCCGCCCATCAGGTAAACTGCGTCCATATCGCTATCGTTAATCATAGAATGCGCAGCACCATGTGCGGGGAAACCTACAAAATCACCAGCAGCTAATTGATAGCGCTCCTCTCCATAACGCAGTGAAAGCTGTCCAGATAATACATAAATGAACTCGTCTGATTCTTCATGATAATGATGCTGTGTGGTCTCATCACCCGGCTCAACACGCACAAGATGCAAACCAAATTTGGTCAGACCAGCGATATCACTCAACGAAACCGTGTGCCGAATAGCACGCTCATTGAACTGATGAACATGCTTGGTCTCAGGTATATTTTCGATATCAGATTTGGTTAGGATGTAGTCTTGAGTACTTTTGAGCGTCTCTTGCGGTAGCTCTTGGGATAACACTTTTAATGGTTTAGTCATGGTTTGTCTCCGTTGTTTTATTTTATGCTTCACTTTATAGTAGCTATAAATGCATGGTTTTATTTGCTTAATTACGTATAAAATGTGATTAGTAAGCGCCCAGCTTCCTTATTATCGATATTGCTGCTTGTTCTTTTCTCACATTCGATACCGTCAAATTCAAATAACTGCGAATAACTGGCAAAACAACTAATAATCGTCAATAACTGCGAATAATTCATCATCTAATAGCCATTAATGGGCGCAAACTTGTTAAAATAGGGCACTAATTTTTCTTGATGGACATCGATTTATGACCACTGCCGCTGCTATCCCTACTATCAAAGAAGATCGTATTCTTATTCTTGATTTTGGCTCGCAATATAGCCAGCTCATCGCTCGCCGTGTGCGCGATTCTGGCGTGTTTTGTGAGATGTTCCCTTATGATATCGACAGCGACCGTATCAAAGATTTTGGTGCCAAGGGTGTCATCCTATCGGGCGGCCCTGAGAGTGTGCATGCGGAAAACAGCCCACGTATCAATGACGCTGTGTTTGAGCTTGGTGTACCAGTACTTGGCATTTGCTATGGTATGCAGGCGATGGCAGATCGCTTCGGCGGTAAGGTACATGCCAGTGATATCCATGAGTTTGGCGCGGCGACCATCAATGTCAATGGCCACTCAAAGCTTACTGATGGCATCGAAGATAGCGTCAGTGAAGACAAATCGACCACGCTAAACGTCTGGATGAGTCATGGCGACAAGGTCATCGAAGCGCCGCAAGGCTTTGATATCATCGCCAGCACACCAAGCTGCCCGATTGCCATTATGGCCAATGACGACAAGCAATACTATGGCCTCCAGTTTCATCCGGAAGTGACGCACACCTTACAAGGTCAGGCACTACTCGGCCGCTTTGTACATCAAATCTGCGACTGTGCTGGTGAGTGGACGCCGGACAATATCGTCGATATGCGTGTGGCACAATTAAAAGAGCAAATCGGTGACAAGCAAGTGCTGCTTGGGCTCTCAGGCGGAGTCGATAGTTCAGTGGTCGCGGCGCTACTGCATAAAGCCATTGGCGATCAGCTCACTTGTGTGTTTGTCGATAATGGCCTCTTGCGTCTGCACGAAGGTGATCAAGTGATGCAAGTGTTCGCCGAGAACATGGGCGTCAAAGTCATCCGTGTCGATGCTGAGGACTTGTTCCTAGACGCGCTAGCAGGCGAGTCTGACCCTGAAGCCAAACGTAAAATCATCGGCAAAACCTTTATCGATGTGTTTGCCAATAGCGCTCGTGAAATCAGCGCACAAAGCGATGGCAAAACCATTGAGTTCCTAGCACAAGGGACGATTTACCCTGACGTCATCGAATCAGCCAAATCGCACCAAGGTAAGGCGCACGTGATTAAGAGCCACCATAACGTTGGTGGTCTACCAGATGACTTGGCGTTTGAATTGGTTGAGCCGTTACGCGATCTATTTAAAGATGAAGTGCGTAAACTTGGTATCACGCTTGGCCTACCAGAGAAGATGATCTATCGTCATCCGTTCCCAGGACCAGGTCTAGGCGTGCGTATCCTTGGCGAGGTCAAAAAAGAATATGCTGATATCCTGCGTCTTGCCGATGCGATTTTTATGCAGGAGCTGGAGCGCTCGGGCTGGTATGACAAGACCGCGCAAGCGTTTGCGGTATTCCAACCGATCAAATCAGTCGGCGTGGTCGGTGATGGCCGCCGCTATGCGTGGGTCATCGCGCTACGTGCGGTTGAGACCGTGGACTTTATGACTGCAAGATTTGCCCATCTGCCGTATGATTTGATTGAGACGGTATCGAATCGCATTATGAATGAAATCGCTGATGTCTCACGCGTGACGTATGATGTATCGAGCAAGCCGCCTGCGACGATTGAGTGGGAGTAAATCTCTACTTAGTCTTTAGCTGACATAAAAAAACACTCAACTTGGTTGGGTGTTTTTTTAGTTTAAAATTTGCTTAAATACTATTATTAGGTAGTTATAAATATTTGACGATAGTGTACTATAGTTAATTTTTAATAAAATCAAGGAAGTTTCATGTCAATATATGCTAGAGGTTCTGAGTGGAGAAAATGGGATCTACATGTTCATACGCCATCTTCAATATGTCAAAACTATGGTGGTGATACAGATGAAGCTTGGGAAAGATATATTGACGATTTAGAAAGCTTGCCCGAAGAGTTCTCTGTGTTGGGTATCAACGACTATTTATTTATAGATGGTTACGAAAGACTAAAAAGAGAAAAAGAAGAAAACGAGAGATTACAGAATATCGATCTATTATTACCTGTATTAGAGTTTAGGCTTGATATATTTGCTGGTGTAAAATTTGAAGCACTTAAAAGAATCAATCTACATGTTATATTCTCAGATGAATTACCAATAGAAACTATAAAAAGTCAGTTTTTAAATACGTTAGACCAGAGCTATACTTTAGAAAGTAATGGAGATGAATGGAATAGGGCTATAACAAAAGAAAGTATTGAAGACCTTGGAAGGTCTATAAAAAATAGTGTAGATGAGTCAAAACGGAATGATTATGGTTCTGATTTGACTGAAGGGTTTAATAACTTAAATCTAAGCCTTGATAGTATCTTAAAGCCTTTAAGTAGATCTTGTTTTAAAGGTAAACACCTTATTGCCATAGGGAAGACTGAATGGGGAGATTTACAATGGAGTGACTCTTCTATAGCAACTAAGAAAAATATAATTAATAAAGCTGATATAGTCTTTACTGCATCTGAAAGTATAACAGCATTTAACAATGCAAAAAAACAGCTAATTAGTCAAAATGTTAACAGTCGTCTTTTAGACTGTAGTGACGCTCACGACCATTCATCGTCTCCAAATAAGGATAGGATTGGCAATTGTTTCACATGGATAAAAGCTGACCCTACTTTTGAAGGTCTTAAGCAAGTAATTTATGAGCCTGAGGAAAGAATATGTATATCTGAAGAGAATCCATTTTTGCTATTCGATAAACCTTATTTTTCAGCCATTTCTATCCATAATGACTTGAACGTATTCGAAGGAGAAACAGACCTTGCCTTTAGTAAGTGTGAAATTATTCCGCTTAACCAAAATTTGGTCACGATAATTGGAGGGAGAGGTGAAGGTAAAAGCATGCTTGTTGAATACTTAGCAAGTAGTTTCGTTGATAATGAACAGTCGAAAGATGGAGTTTTTAAAAAGAATGGTGAAGTCAAACTTTCATATAATAAAACGAATTCAGACTCAGAGGAAATTATTAGTTTTGATATTATAGAAGAAAAGCATCCATTAGAGTTTATCTATATCAGTCAAGGAATGCTTAAAACGTATGCAGGTGAGAGTGAGGAGAAAAACAAGCTTGCTGAATCTATGAAGAAACTTGCTCGATTAAGTAAAGTGAGTTTTGATGATCACTTGGATCATGAAATAATAACAAAAACTAATAGGTATTCTGAATTAAAATCTATACTAGAGTATAAGGATGAGGAGGGGGTTTCTACCAACTCAATAGATTTTTTAAATCAAAGAAAGAACAGAGTTCAGAGTTTTATTGATAATATTACTACTGAAGAGAATAAGAAGAAGCTCAAAGATTATGCTAGCGACTTAGAGTTTTTAGGTAAAAGCCATAAAAAATTAAGTAATATCAATGAATTAGAGCTTTACTTACTAAATACTATTAATGATATCAATCTTAAAATCAGTAGTCTAAACTTGTCTGAGGATATACCTCCTATCGATAATAGCTCTTTCAATGCTCAACAAACTAGGATAGCACTCATTAAGTCTACAGTTAGTGAGGATATAGCTACTTCTAGCCAATCAGTTCAAGATGTTAAAAGTAGATTTGAAAGCTATAAAGGTGACTTGTCAACACTTCTGGAGGATGTTAAAGATTATCAAAGTGAATTAGATTCCATAAATTCAAAAATATTAGAAATGCAAAGATTCTCGATCGAGTTAGGAAACATTGAACTAGATATATTTGGAGCCGATTCAAATAACCCTTCTTTATTAGATAGAATGGAAGCAGACTACAAAGAACAGGCTTCTGATTTGGCTAAAAGTTGGAATGATTTTAAAGATATAAGTCTAAGAACTGATTTTAATGATACTCAAAAGAAGTTGATGAGAAGCATGTTAGAGGATCTTGATGCTGAAATTGTTATAGACTTCAATACAGATGTTTTCTATGAAAAAGTTTCAGATTGTATTGATGGTGCTAAGTGGCGAATTAAAAATAATAATGAAGCAAAGGCAGAGAATTTTGGTATAAGTGATTTCAGTTCTTTTTTCGATTTTCTTCGAAATAATTTTAAAGAAATGTATGATAAAGATGGCATTCATCAGAATATACTGAAGGATATTTGTTTTAAAGACTTTCACCGTAGAGATTACATTAAAATATATCCCGTATTAAAGTATAAGAATAAAGATTTAAATAAAGTTTCAGCTGGACAGAAAGGTACTGTGTACCTGAAAATGAAATTAGCAACCAGTGCTTTTTCAAAGCCTATAATCTTTGATCAACCAGAAGATGATTTAGATAACGGCTTTATTGTTGAGGATTTAATAGAGCTTTTTAAAGAACTGAAAAAGTATAGACAGGTTATTATTGTTACTCACAATGCCAATTTAGTCGTTAATGCTGATGCAGAGCAAGTAATTGTAGCAACTAATGATCATGGAAAATTGAGTTACATATCCGGTAGCTTAGAAGATAGTAGAATCAATTCTGAAATATGTAAAATACTCGAAGGCGGTGATATAGCATTCAACAATAGAAGAAGCAAGTATCAAAACGTGAAGTAGTTTACCCTTCAAAATATTGGTTACTAGTTTTTTACGTTCTTTCTATCATGATGATTGTTGTAGATTAGCAATATCAAAGTAAAAGGCAGCACCTGAAAAGAGATGCTGCCTTTTTTATAATATTTGACTGCTAAGCTAAAAAACTAACCCCGAACATTCACCACATAACGTCCCACAGCCTTACCATCAATAAAGCGCTCTAGGTATTCAGGGGTTTGTTCAAGGGTGATTTCTTCTGCGTATTGCTCCAGATTGGGTAGTTTCATGTCCGTTGCCACGCGCTGCCAAATCGCTTTTTTGTCCTCAAGTGGGATAAATACCGAGTCGATACCCAGTAGCGATACCGCACGCGTGATAAACGGCAATACGGTCATCGAAAATGACGCTGATGCTGCAAGGCCACAGGTCGTCACTGCGCCACCTGGTTTGGTTTGCTTGAGTAGGTTGGCAAGATAGTCACCGCCGACGGTATCGATGGCATTGGCCCATAGCGGACGGCCAACAGGGCGATTGCCGACTTCATTGATGGTGTCACGATGGCGCACTTCGGTGGCGCCCAACTCTTTCAAGTGTTCGCTTTGCTCAGGCTTACCAGAGAAGGCGATAGACTCGTAGCCCAGCTGCGAGAGGATAGCGATACTGATAGTGCCCACACCGCCTGTCGCGCCTGATACGGCAACGGGGCCATCGCTTGGTTTTGCGCCCATTTTTTCCAGCTTTTGGATGCTTAGCGCCGCCGTTAGGCCGCCTGTACCATAGATCATCGCTTCTTTTAGGCTCAGCGCTTCAGGGCAAGGCAATGCCCAGTCGGCAGGGATGGCAATCATTTGCCCGAGTCCGCCTGCGGTGTTCATACCTAAATCATAGCCGAATACCACGACTTCTTGACCTTCGCTAAAAGTGCCTGACTTGTCGCTGACCACCACGCCTGCCGCGTCAATACCAGGGGTGTGCGGATAGTTTTTGGTGATGCTCTTATTGCCTGAGGCCGACATGGCATCTTTATAGTTGAGCGAGGAGTAATGCACTTCGATCAATAGATCATTGTCAGGCAGGTCGCTGACATTACGCTGTTGAATGCTTTTTTCGAACTTACCGTCGCTGGTTTCTTCGACCACTAAGGCTTTAAAGGTTTTATTATCAGAGTTTGTTTGATTGGACATAATATTATTCCTCTTTTGGTAAATAAACTTTATGGCGATACATTAAGGCTTAATGAGTATCTTACCTTTTTTGTCTAATTGCACCTCATCAGAGACCGCTTTTTGGATATCGTTTAAATCGTAAACACCGCCAGTCGGTAGTTTTAGGGTGCCATTAGCAGCATTTTCGATTAGCTCACCAGTTAAGCGCTGCATATCGTCTTTACTGATGGTTTGCATCATATCGCTCGCCCAAAAGCCTTTTACCTGCGCCAAATTAAAAATCAGATTGCTAGGATTCAGCATCAGCGGTTTACCTGACATTGCGCCGAGTGACGCCATGACGCCATGTTTACCTAGCATTGATACTAGCTCGCCACCTGGCTGACCACCAACGGCATCGACTGCGCCACTGATTTGAGCATCGCCAACGATTTTTTTGACTTGCTCTTTCCAGTCGTCATTATCGGTCACGACGTTGTTGTCAGTGATACCTAAATCGATAAGCTCTTGCTCAGATTTTTTGCTGCGTACTAGATTAATGGTATTGATTTTACGAGTAGGGGCGAGCATCGCCATCGATTCACCGACCGCGCCATTGGCAGCGTTTTGGATGATCCACTGACCCGGCTTGATGTTTAAAAACTCAATGAGCAGCAGCGCACTCATCGGCATGGTGATTAATTGAGCGGCCATCTCATCATCGATAGCATCTGGTATAGGGATGATGCTTGAAACTGGGGCGATAAAATACTCCGCCCACGTGCCTTGTACGCCTGAGACTACGACGCGTTGACCTTTTTCAAAGTCTGTGACCTCACTGCCTAAAGCATCAATAGTCCCTACCGCCTCACTACCGCCTGTCGCAGGCAGTTTAGGTTTATTACCGTACTCGCCTTTGATGGTAACAAGGTCGTGATTATGAATGGAAGATAAGACAGTCTTGATACGGACTTCGTTGTCTTTGGGCTCTGGAGTCGGGCTGTCACTCACGCTAAGCACGTCAGATGGTTTGCCAAATTCGTTATAAGTTGCAGTGCGCATAGAAGTATCCTTTTTATTATTTATCAGTTTGAGCACTTAAAGAGATTATTGAGTACTCAAAGAAATTAAGTTTAGCAATTTGCTTTTTATAAACGATAACAACTCAGACTAAGCGTTCTCAACTTGATTTTGGTTACTTAACGTTGTGGCTGACTTAGAATTGTAAGGGAGTCGAGATTAAGCATAAGACTTTCTTAACGAGTGCTACTTTTGCACCAGAATTAACATTCTGCATAAAAAAACAGCGCTCCTATCATAAGAAGCACTGTTTTGAGTGAGCTGTTAAAGGACTTTAGATCAGGTAATTTACGCGTAGCAAATTCTTATGGTTTTAATAGCCCTTATGGCTTTAACAGCACCTTACCATTTTTACCTGACTGCAATTTGCCATCGACCGCTTTTTTGATATCTGCCAAATCAAACACAGCATCCACAGGCAGATGGAGCTTGCCACTGGTCGCGCGTTCGATTAGCTCATCGATTAAGCGCTGTTTATTATCCACGCTCATCTCTTGGCTGATTTTACTGCCCCAAAATCCTTTTACGATGGCTTGTTTAAAGATAAGATGCGTCGGATTGAGCGTCATGGGCTGGCCTGACATGATGCCAAAGGACGCCAAGGTGCCACCATGACCGAGCAGTGATAATAAGTCGCCACTGGCGTCGCCGCCGACAGAGTCGACTGCTGCGCTGATGCTGTCATCGGCGATGATTTGTCGGACTTGGTCTTTCCAGTCGTCATCTTCGGTGTTGATATTGTGTTTGATGTTGAGGGCTGCTAACTCTTTGATGGCCTCGCCACTACGTACGACGTTGATGGTATGGACGCCGCGCGCCGCTGCTAGCATAGCGAGCGATTTACCGACTGCGCCATTGGCAGCATTGTGAATAAGCCATTGACCGCTTTTTACTTCCAAGAACTCCAGCAGCATCAAGGCACTAAGCGGCATGGCGATTAATTGCGCGGCCATCTCATCATCCAGGCTCTCAGGGATGGCAAACACCATGTCCTCGTCAGCGACAAAATACTCCGCCCATGTCGCTTGCACGCTGGCCGCCGCCACGCGTTGCCCGACTTTTAACCCTTTAACGTCACTACCAACGGCGTCAATAATGCCCAGCGCTTCACTACCGCCGATCGCCGGCAGCTCGGGTTTAAAGCCATACTGACCGCGCACGGTGAGCAAGTCATGGTTGTGGATAGAGGCGAGTACCGTTTTGATACGGACTTCATTGGCCTGTGGCTCAGGGATAGGGCTATCGCCGAGGCTCAATACTTCGGTGGGTTTGCCAAATTCGTTATAAGTTGCGCTACGCATAGTAAATCCTTTTTATCATTTATAAGGGTTTATAAGTATTGTTAGAGTGGGGCGTGTTTTCAATTCACTCAATAGTCATCTAAATGGGCTAAAAATGGCTAAATCTTGCCAAACATCGTCAAATAGCTGGTTAATATCCCGATATTGTCTACGCTATTTTCTTGTTTGACGACAATTTATCTCATTTTTATCGCCATTTTTGAAATGAAGACACGCCCTAGTATTTATTAAGAAAACAATTTAGAACTACCTTAACAAGGGGTTTGGATCACTGACAAGGCAACTTTGGTTACCTGATGTTGTGAGTGGTTTTAGCTATGAATTTTTTGAAAAATTACAAGGATTCATTATCAATACTCGCTTCATTGTCAAGGCTATTAGATTCAGGGTTACTCATCTTAGGATCGATTACCTTAAACTTCTCATCGACCATATTAGTCAGTAAAGGCTCACCGTCATCATTCACCCGGAATAAGCCATATTCAGCCGCCTCAAAAGCCTCGGCATGACCTTCTTGAAAGAAAAAAGCGTTGGTCGCCAGTTTGAGTACGCCATTACGGAGACGATAATAAATCGCCCTCTCATTTGTGCTTAAGTTGTCAGGCTTACTATCTGCCAAGCGCTCAAACTGTCCGACATTATTATCATCCAAAGCGACGATGACATAGCCTTCCTCATGAGTAGGATAGCTGTCCGGATCTGTATTTAAGGCGGCAAATACCTCATTCTCTAGCGCATAACGTAGCGTCATATAGTCGCCCTGCATAAAGCCGCGTGGATCAACGGGCGCAAGCTCAAGCAGTACGGTATCACCAGTGGCTAAATGGGTCTCGTATTTGGCGACATTGAGAGTCATTACTACTAAGATAACGATTAAGCCAAACAGCGCAATAGTAATTCTAACCGCTCGTTTTTCAAGCCAGCCAATCGAGCTAAGCAGGGATGAGTTTTTAACCATAGTCTTATTATTCATGACAAGCGCTCCTTATCAGTACTCGTTGCTAATGCCACATTACTGGCAAAGTAACGTTTGATCAGTAGCCAGCGCATCAGCAATAAGCCAACTCCGATAATAAGCATAGAAGCGGCTTTGAGTAATAATGACGTATCGAGCTGATAGTAATACCAAAATATATAGCTGACTAAGGCGATAATACCAAGCGCTAATAGCACTCGCTGACTATTGGCAAACGCTATGACAATAATAAGGCTAGTGGCGAGCAACCCTGAAACGTAAATCGATACCACTCCAAGCACGGCGGTAGCGCCGACTATAATCAGTCCCGTTGCTGAGAGCAGTTGGATACGGTAGCGCTTTAAGATTAAGTAAGCGGCACATAAGCTAGCAAGGGCCAATAATCCTTGCGCTAAATAGTAGTTATAACGAAAAGGGTTACCGTCATTATCGAAGCTGCCACCATATTCAGCAACGATAAAATAGACCGAAACGCCAAGCAACACAAGGGCGCCTGCATAGCCAAACGCGCTAATAATAGATTGTGCATAGACTTGATGTGGACGAGGAACGCGCCGTAATAGCGGATAGCGTTGCAATTGCGTCACGATAGTCAAGAGCGCTAATACGCCTAAACTTAGCTCAGGGAACTGATAATAATTGAACAAATAGACCATAAGCCCAAGCACGAGGCTAGCACCTAGCAGTCGATACACCACATTGGGCATGATAAAAGTCAAATAGCTTTGAATAATCAAAAATAGCCAGACTGATAAGGGGCGCTCTACGGCATAAAAGAACAATCCAGCGGCGACATACAACTGTCCTGTGATACTGGTAGCAAAGGCTGAATATTCAACGAATAGATTGCGATGTTTGCTTGCGGTATTAAAGAGCCAAAAGGCAAGAGCGCTTAAAGCTAGACCTACTATGATAAGGCCTATAGCGCTTTTTAATACATTACTTTCAGCCAAAAATAAAGTCAAAAAACCTGTAAAAAACAAACTGGCTAACAAGCCACCGAAACCAATAAAAAGTTGCAGATACCAAGGGGTATGTTTCTGTGAGCCGTCATCTAAATGGTCGTTATATACGCTAAAATCCTTAGCGATTAGACCGATATTTTGCAGCGATGCCAGCGCTTGTTGGTTGTTATTATTCATGATCGGCTCCTTTTTTATTCAAAGGAGTATTCACCGCTTGTAAGATTTTAAGGTCTTCAGAAGGAGAGTTATCTGATTTGATAACTTCAAATAACCACTTGATAGCATAAGTAACCATGCCAATCAGTAGAAGGGTTAAGACGAGTAGGCTGCCTGTATCAAAGTTATTAGGTAGTATGTTAACTGCCCAAGACATCACTACAATAATGAGAGAAAAGCAAAGGTAGGTCAGCATCAGTAGATCACTGCGCTGTCGATAAAAACGCCAATACATAAAGGCGCACCAGCCCGCCCAAAGCGATAAAGACAGGAGCGTCGCCAACACACTATCCACATCAAAAACAGTAATAATAGCGAGGAAAGTGATAGCGATAGTGCTGATTAAACCGACAAGATAAGTACTCCAGTGCAAACCTGCTTGAGCTTGCAATAGTATATCGTCGTAAGTCGTTTTGGAGCTTGAAAGGTTAGGACTAGCAGTAAAAGTATCTGAACCAACAATTTCGCTATTAACTTGGCTAGCCATCGCACGTTTTTGACCCAAAAAGATAAGCCAAAGATTTAGGGCAACCAGATTGATCAGTGCCAATATCGCTACTCTTATAACATCTTGATAGCTACTATCAACGAACGATAGATCTACCACCTCCAAATAAAGCAATAGAAAAGTATTAAGCAGCCCAAGCCACAATAGCCACAGTGCCGGAAAGCGGGCAATAATGACCCAAGGGGTAATCAATACTGCCCAAGCAAAAAACAGCTGCCAAGTATCCGCGCCGGTCTGATATACCTGCCCAAATAGCGCCAGCAAACTACCCGTAATGATACTAGCGACCAGCAATAATAGCTGGCGAATAAAATGAAACCTGCGCCGAAAAGAGAGAGCCACGTAGAGCGCAATAGTGATAACCAGAGCGCCCTCGACCAAAGCGAATTTGCCTAGCTTACCCAAATTTTGCCAGTTATAAGCAATAAAAAACACCAGTGATAATACCAATGCCAGCGCACCGATAATCAGCAAGGCTTTATCAAAGAAGCTAAGCCATGTGCTTTTGCTGGGATAGACTTCTAGGTGTTTGGCAGCAGCCTCTGCATGCTTGAGAGGAAGTTTGTGTTGTTCAATGAGTTGTTCGATAGCACGCCGCGTTTGACTCATAGCGCCCTCTGTTTAACAGAATATTTAGCTTATCTTAGCGGTTTTTTTTTGGCGGCATCTATAGAGTTGAGTAAACAGAGGTAGGCGGGTGCAGCTAGAGAGTTTGAGGATTTTAAGAGTAAACTAATAAAACTCAATATGGCTCAGTACATGCTCTTGGATAAAATATGCGCAGATATACGCACTTGGCCATGCAAAAACAAAGGCCAACCCCCAAGAGTGTAGCAGCTCGCCAAAAAAGCCATCGACCAAGCCGACTTTTACCAGTAATAGGGCAGTTGAGATAATAAGCGACATCATCATGGCCATTAGTCCAGTAAATACTAGGCGATATAGTTTGCGTCTCATACGTATTCTTAGTTTCGGTAGTGCCATAACGCATTTTTGTCCTAAAGGTTTTATAGAGAGCTATCATATAACCTATATGTAACTAGGTAAATTGGTTATTATCAAACACCAAGTTCTTTAAATGTTAACGATATCGATAGCATAAATAAACCAGACCAATCAATAAGAATAGACTATGAAAAGTAACGATAAGGCTAGACCACAACGTACATTAGGCATCATCGGTGGCATGAGTTGGGAGAGTACCGAGAGCTATTATCGACTGATCAATGAAGGGGTCAAGGCTGAGTTAGGAGGCCTGCATTCAGCGGATTTACTCATTCACAGCTTAGACTTTGCGCCGATTGGTGAGCTGCAAGCAAAAGGCGAGTGGGTACAGATGGGCGCGATATTAGCGAGTAGCGGCAAACGTCTGCAAGCGGCTGGCGCCCAAGGGTTGCTTATTGCGACTAATACCATGCACAAGGTAGCTGATGAGGTACAGGAGTCCACAGGCTTACCGATTATTCATATCGCCGATACAACCGCTAGTGCGATTCAAGCGCAGGGCCTGACTAAGATAGGTTTGCTCGGTACGCAGTTTACCATGACGCAGGGTTTTTATAAGCAGCGCCTGACAGATAGCGGTTTGCAAGTGGTGATACCTGAAGAAGACGCAAGGGTAGAGGTGCACCGAATTATCTATGAGGAGCTGTGCCAAGGGCAGTTATTGGATAGCTCAAGAGAATATTATCAAAGGGTCATTGAGCAGTTAGCTGATGCAGGCTGCGAGGGGGTGATACTAGGCTGTACTGAGATTGGCCTATTGATCACGCAAGACGACAGCCCAATCCCTGTGTTTGATACCACAGCGATTCATGCCGCCGCTGCGGTAAGGTTTTTAGTGGACAAGGCAGTCGGCTAAATACTGCAAAGATAGCATAAAGCCTGCTGCGACCGTTTAGCCTCTATCGTAAGTTGGTTAATAGCTACCATGAACCTTTTTGTGCACTCTGATAATACGGCGCAGCGGTAACCGTCTCCATGGTGTCGTTGGCGAGGCAAACAGCATCATGGTTTTGGCGATAGACCCTTTGGTAAGGTCACGCGATTTACTGGAGGGCGTACTCGTGTCGCTCAAGGTGCATCCTTCTATGCCACTTTGATTGGGCTTTGATGAGCGTCAGTTGGGTTTAATTGAGAATAGATAGTGAGCTTAGGGTTGTAGTTATAACCACTACTGCTATAAAACGCTCCTATTATAAATGACAACGCTTAAGCTATCTGGGCTAGAAAGGTAAACAAAAGCTAACGATAGTCTTGTATATGAACATAGAAGATAAGGCTTTGACTAGAAAGTTATAAATTAAAAAATCTAGGCACAAGTTTAGCGCTAAAATCAAAGTCAGATTTTGTTTCCACCTTAATTCTAAACAAGGATGCCTCCATGCTATTTAAACGCTTAGGCCTTGCCGCACTATTTAGTCTCTCTATCGTAGGCTGTACCACAGCGCCAAATACGCTTGCCGTTAACACCACTCAAAAAATTATCCAATATGAGCGCAATAAGTCTGATCTGGATGTCAAATCATTCACGCTAACTTCTGGCGACAAGTTAGTTTATGCCGAAAACGCCAACCTAACAGGCGAGCCCTTACTCCTCATTCACGGTTTTGGTGGTAATAAGGACAACTTCACCCGTATCGCTGACGAGTTAGAGGACTATCATCTGATCATTCCTGATCTGCTGGGTTTTGGTGAGTCGAGCAAACCTATGAGCGCAGACTATCGCTCACAGGCACAGGCCACGCGCTTACATGAGCTGTTGCAAGCTAAAGGATTAGCAAGCAATATTCACATCGGCGGTAACTCGATGGGCGGCGCGATCAGTGTCGCTTATGCCGCAAAGTACCCAAAAGACGTCAAGAGTCTGTGGCTTGTCGATAGCGCAGGGTTTTGGTCAGCAGGCGTGCCAAAATCGCTTGAGGGCGCAACCCTTGAGAACAACCCATTGCTGATCAATAGCAAAGAGGACTTCTATAAGATGTACGATTTTGTCATGTATAAGCCGCCTTATTTGCCCAAGTCAGTCAAAGCGGTATTCGCGCAAGAGCGTATCAATAATAAGGAGTTGGATGCCAAAATCCTTGAGCAAATCGTCACTGATAATGTCGAGGAGCGCGCTCAAATCATCGCGGATTATAAGATACCAACGCTCGTGGTTTGGGGTGATAAAGATCAAGTCATCAAACCTGAAACGGTCAATGTGATCAAAGACATCATCCCGCAAGCGCAAGTCATTATGATGGAAGATATCGGTCATGTACCGATGATAGAGGCAGTAGAGCAAACGGCTGAGGATTATAAAGGGTTTCGTGCAACGCTGAAGGGTCAGTAATTCACAAGTCTTTTGTTAATCGTGTCAGTAAGGCGTCTGTACTTTCGTTTTTGACTAACGTGACGCCTTGCCCTGCCCATAACGACAGATGCTCGGCGTCCAAACGCTTGGCCGCATCCGCTCGCATAAACTTGGTCATGGCGTTTAATTGTGGATAAGGCGGTAGCGCATCTGCACACTCAAACTGAGCAAAATCACGCAAATAGTTGTTTAATAATCCACGTGCAAGCTTGCCTGAAAACAGACGGGTTAAGCGGGTTTCGCTACTGCGCCTGCCCGTACTGGCATCCAGTAAGGCTTGCTTATAAATATCATTGATACCGCATTTATCTGTCGTCAAAAATGCCGTGCCAATTTGCGCAAGTTCGGCTCCTGCCGCTTGTACTGCCTTGATATCCTGTCCCATCATAATGCCACCTGCGGCAATCAACGGAATATCTGTACAGGCGCGCGTTTGGCTAATCAGCGTCAATAATCCTAGAGGATCGGTTTCACTTTGTGGCAACCAACCACCGCGATGACCGCCCGCTTCGACGCCTTGTACGCAGACGGCGTCCGCGCCAATATCCGCCCATGCTTTGGCTTCTAATGGATGGTTTGCCGTACCGATGACGCGCGTACCGACACGTTGTAGACGCTCAACTTGCTCGGTGCTGATAATACCAAAGGTAAAACTGGCGACAGGTACAGGATTGTCATACAGCACTTGTAACTGCTCAGCAAAGCTCTGAGCTGGACGCGTGGGTAGCGTAAATTCTATATTCTGCTCTTGGTAATAATTAATCAGCCAATTCGGCATGGCGGTATCAAAGCTGCTCGACTCGTATTCAGATAACACCATCAGATTGACCATAAAAGGACGGTCGGTCAGCGTCTTAATCGTATCGATTTGGCTATCCAAAACATCTGGCGCGGTCATGCCAGCGCCCAACGATCCTAGTCCGCCAAAGTTACTGACACTTGCAATCAGCTCAGGGGTGGTGGCACCGCCTGCCATTGGCGCTTGGATAATCGGATAGGTGAGGTTAAGCGTATTGAGTAAGCTCATGAATGGCTCCTTTTTATTAGGATATTTGCATGACTTACTGTAGCAGAGGTAGGCGGTACGCGTGTTGGATAGTGTTTATTTAGTTGCTGAATAAGGGGGTGGGTTTTGACTACAGATTTGTAGTTAAGTGATATATCAAAATCTGTAACTATAAATTAGTTTGTTTGAGCATTTATGATGTAAGATACAATTATCGACTTCTTGTGACAATCTATCGAATGAGCTATCAAATGAATTCAATACTAAAAGAATACGACGACTCAAAAATTTTATTGGAAAATTTAGATAGGACTCTTCTAAATCTAATAAACTCTCTACTCAAGCAAAAAAATATTAGAGTTCATCAAGTACAAACCAGAGTTAAAGATAGAGAAAGTTTAGAAAATAAAATCATAAGAAAAAATGATAAGTATGAATCTCTAAGTGATATTACAGATATAGTTGGTGTACGTATTATTACCTATTTTGATGATGAAGTAGACCAAATTGCAACTATGATTGAAGAAGAGTTTTTTATAGACGAGGACAACTCTGTAGACAAGCGGAAAATAGATAATGATAAATTTGGTTACAGAAGCCTGCACTATGTGGCTAATTTAAAAAGAGATAGGATTAATTTACCAGAATATTCTAGCTATGGAGAACAGAAGTTTGAGTTTCAAATTAGGACAATCTTACAGCACTCATGGGCTGAGATTGAGCATGATTTAGGCTATAAGGGTGAGTTTGAGATTCCTTCTACTGCAAAACGTACTTTTTATCGGGTTGCAGCTCTTCTGGAACAAGCAGACATCGAGTTTGTAAAATTAAAATCAACTATAGCGCAGTATGAAAATAATTTGAGTCAAAATATTAAAGATAATCCTAGTCAAATTGAAATAAATAAGGCTTCACTAATATCATTCATGAGTAAAAATGAGAATGTGATTAATTTCGAAAATGATGTATTTAGTGACGAATATAATTTGGTTGTCATAGAGTCTGACGTTGAAAGCTCTACTTATGCACGGCTCATAAACAAAATTAAAAGTTTAGGTATTGAAAATATAAAGCAATTAGAAGAATTCTATGTGGAGCATGAAAAACAGCTTAGGGACAGTCTTAAATCTCTTTTTCCACTAGAAAGAAATACTATCAGACGAGGTGATTCTGTATTAATACTAATAAATTATACACTTTCTAAACTTACAGTTCAGAAGTAGTACGAGACAAAAATATTAATACGATTTCAAGTACGAATTCATCCAATCCTAAGACAACTCAATCCTAGTCCTGCGGTGGCCATGGACGATCGGCATCACTGATGATCCACTCTGCCACGTAGCCTGTTGGCGGTAGCTGCCAGTCTGATTGCCCCATCACCTCTAGGATGCGCGCGGTTTTTATTACTTTGCCGCCTTCGGTGACGCCAGTACGCAGTAGGGCGGAGGAGCAGGGTTTGCCCTTGACCCACATCGACTGCTCGATATAGATCCAGCGCTCATCAAACCCCACTACTCTGGTCTTGAGCGTGACTTTATCAAAGGCGCGAATACGCTTGCGGTATTGGATGGTACTGCCAGCGACCACCAAGCCCCAACGCTGCTTGAGCAGCTGACGACCCAGCCCGCTTCGTACTGCAAAGTCCGTACGACCCAAGTCATACAGAGTGAGGACGCGGCCATTATTCATCTCAAGGAAGTTGTCGATATCTGACAGACGACAGCGAAAATGGATTTCGCTGGTATCTTTAAACGTTAAGGTATGGCCTCTTTTTGCTTGTAGCGCAGCATGCGCAATGGTGCTGGCATAACGAATAAATGGATACATAGGACAGTCTCAAAGGGTCAGTAGTCTTAAAAGACCAGTAGTCTCAAAAGACAAGGAGTCAGGTAAAAGGTAACGCTGGCGGGATACGATAAAATGCAGCCCGCTCGATTATCACGCCGCAGAGGGCACGCCAATGTGTTTAAAGTACGCGCAGACGGTTTCGGGTAACCAATTGATATCGAATCTGGATTTTTTATCACGGCCCTGAGCTTGTTTGCTATCCGAGCGATAGCGAATGTAGCCGACATGCCCGCCGTGCTCGGTATCGATAATAGTGACGCAGTCGGAGACATCGTTAGCGGTGGCGGTAAAGCCCAAAAACGGATCGTCTTTAGCGCTAATCAACAATAAGGGTTTTTTGACATCGCGCAAGTAGGGCAGGGCTGAGGCGCTATGATAGTAGTCGTTGTTAGAGCGGTAGCCATGACGCGGCGCGGTAAAGATATTGTCAAAGTCGCTGATACGATTGACCGCTTTGATAGAGTCGATCTCCTCTTTGCTGATGTCGTTGGCAAGGGCTTTTTTAATAATCGGATTAAGCAAATAAGGCGTATAAATCCGATGACTCAAAAAGCTGTGCATACTCAGCGCCGCTGATGACATATCGACAGGGGCGGAGATAACAGCCGCGCCTTTACAGAGTGCTTTCTCGCCGTATTCGCCCATGTATTTGGCTAAGGCATTACCACCCAGTGAGACGCCGACCGCATACATATTGGCGTATTTTTCGCTTAGGTTTTGCAGCATGTAGTGCACTTCGCCCGTATCACCCGCGTTATAAAACACTCGTCCACTAGCTGGAATACCACCACAACTACGAAAGTGGGCGACCACAAAGTGCCACCCTTGCGCGTGCATCTGATAAGCCAGAGCGCGGGCATAATGGCTATCGCTACTGCCTTCCATACCGTGGAACAAAACGATTAATGGCGTTTGTTCAAGTTCACCATTTTCTGAGTTTTCTGAATGTTCTATAGGATGCGCATCATAGAAATCATAGGCAATATCACTCTCGTCCAAGGAATCTTTACGCACCACTCGTCTGTATTTGGGTGCTTTAGGCGCAAAAAACTTTGGCAGAATGCTTTGCAAGTGTGGATTAGTCAGCCAAAAAGGCGGTTTAAATGCGTTATAGGTAAAGGTCGTCATAGTAGGGTTTCTAAAGTTGTAAAATAAAAGTATAAATAGAAAATATGAGTGTGATTTAAATGGCTGGTTCCACGTGAAACAAAACAGCTCTATAAGACTAAGTCTATAAATCGTTAATTTAACGAATTTGTCATCATACTAAGCTCGCAGCAAGCTTCCAACAGCTTTCGGTGAACGGCTCAGTGAACAGATGATTACTGTATTATTTAATTAAGCTCAGCTTGCTTCTTTAAAACCTACTAGTCTGTGGGTTCTATTACTCTACCTGCCATCGCCAGCTCAGTTTTTAAGGTCTCAATATCAACCTCAGCAATAGTGACAGTTAAGGTGACTTGTTTGCTATAGGCGACATCTTCGATAGTGCCCTCTAAGCTCTCAACCACATAACGACACTGAGCTTCAGTCGCAAAGTCCGCTAGTATTTGCACTTGCGTCATCGGCACGAAAGGTTGCAATATCATCTGATCGACGGCCGCTTGTGCTGAGCCAGCATAGGCGCGAGTCAGGCCGCCTGCCCCGAGCTTGATACCCCCAAAATAACGCACCACCACGATGATGACGTTGCCGATAGATTTGTGCTGCAGCACGCCTAGTATTGGTCGCCCTGCGGTACCATTCGGCTCGCCATCATCATCGAAACCTGCGCTCGTAGTATTATCAGGGTCGCCAATGATATAGGCCCAGCACCAATGCCGAGCATCAGGGTACTTTTCTCGTAGTTGTTCCACATGAAACATCGCTTGCTCACGTGAATTTACAGGATAGGCATAAGCAATAAACTCGGATTTTTTAATCTCAAGCCGTGCGGTCACAGGGTTTTTTAAGGTTTGATAGCTCATATTGCATCGATGCTACACTTAGGGTTAGATGGGATATGTTAAACTGACACCACTATAACAAAACCCTATATGACTAAAGGTAGTAAAAAGTATGCGTCTCGATAAATTTATCAGTAAAGCCACCGAGCTGTCGCGTAAAGAATCCAAAAAGATCATGCACGCCGGCGAAATCACTGTAAACGATCAAGTGGTCAAAGACCCAGGCCTGCACGTTGATGTGCTCAATGATGAAGTGCTGTGGGTCGGTGAGTCGCTATCTGTGGCGACAGGCAACCGTTATATCTTATTGTACAAGCCTGAAGGCTTTGAGTGTACGCTAAAAGCCAAAGAGCATCCGATTGTCACTGAGCTGATCGCTGTGCCTGAGCTTGCCAGCCTGCGTATTGCAGGCCGCCTCGATGTCGATACCACAGGCGCACTCCTACTGAGTGATGATGGCAGCTGGCTACACCGCGTCACCAGTCCCAAGCACGAGCACGCCAAAGTCTATGAGCTAACGCTTGCTGATCCTATGAATGAGGAGGAGCAAGCCCACGCAATCAAAAAGGTGGGCGAAGGTATCTTGTTAGAGGGCGATTATGAGCCGACCAAACCGGCTACGCTAGCGTTCATTGATGAAACTCATGCGCGTCTGACGCTTGAGCAAGGCAAATATCATCAGGTCAAACGCATGATGGGGTATTTTGGCAATAAAGTCGTTGAGCTGCACCGTGCCAGTATCGGCCATATCACGCTTGATGGGTTAGAAAAAGGCGACAGCCGCTTTTTGAGCGCAGAAGAAGTGGCCAAATTCTAACATTGAGTTTGAGTGCCCACTGGTCAAAGCGATAACACGTCACTAAAGACACCTCATCAGCAGCCACGTTATGTGTGCTGCTTTTTTTATGAAAAAATCATCTATGGCAGCTTGTGTGTTGTCTATCTCTTAAAGCTGGGTAGCAATTTTGCAAACTTGCGCCCTGAGCGCTTTGCAAATACCCTTCTTGTGCTAAAGTCTTGTTATTATTTTTACTTCGTTTTTTTACATAATATCGTTGTCTTTATTGATAGCCATTTTTGATAAAACTGTTTTGATAGCGCCTGTGGCAGCACACATATAGTCAGTTGAAAATAAAACTGTTATATAAATTTAAACGCGCTACTGGTATAAATTTTACTTGCGTGCTGCGTTCCCAGAGGCTGCGCAAAATTCATCCCAGTAGCGCTATGCGCTTTTTAGAGTGCATCGGCTATAAGTAATACGTGCCGATGCCTTATTAGCAGCGATTTGATAGTAATGCCTATCGCCGTTTGTTTGATAAAAACTTGCTATCAATCCACCAAATAGGATGGTCTTTGTGAAACTCCCTGTATTAAAATTTACCAGCTTGATGGCGGCCATGTTACTTACTGCTACTGCCTGTGCGCAGCCGAGCGCCACCGACGTCAGCAAAAAAACGCTCAATCAAATGCAATCAGCAGGCAGTGTGAGCCAAACGCTCGATAGTCAGTTACGTGAGCGCTTGACCCAAGCGGGTATCAAAGCTCAGATTACGGCGATTGTGCCATCCCATCTGCCCAATATGTATCAGGTTAGCCTCGCCGGCCAGCCGCCACTACATATCACCGAAGATGGCAAGTACGTCATCCAAGGCGAGCTACAAAAAAACCCCAGTAAGCAGGTGGCGACCAAAACCCCTGCCCGCAGCCGTAGTGAGCAAGCAGGGCAGCCGGTGAGCGCCGAAACCAAGTCGGCCATCCTCGCCAATATGAGTGCGCTGAAAAACATGAGCGCTAAAACGCCGTTTTTTTATACCGCGGTGCCAGGGGTGATCTGGGGCGCGACGCTAGAGGGCGTGCCGTTTTTGTTGTCCGATGATGCGCAGTACATCACTGACGGCGAGATATCTGTCATCGAAAACGGTCGGTTTATGGGGTTAGATGAAACTTTTGAGCAGCGCAAAAACCAGTCAGTCTTTCAGGGGTTAGACCGTCAGCAGCTCATCACCTATCCTGCCACTACCACCGAAAAAGCGGTGATTTATGTGGCGGACGATGTCAACTGTCCTTATTGCCGCCGCTTTCATCAGCAGCTACCGATGCTCAATGACAAGGGCGTCACGGTGCATATCATTGGTTATCCGATATATGAAGCATCGCCTGAGCAGATGCGTGCTATCTGGTGTCAAGGCAGTGAAGATAGCCGCCGTCAAGCGTTTGACAAAGCCATGCTGCAAGGAGAGATGACGCCTGCCCCAGCAAGCTGCCAGGCCGACCATCTGATCCCCAATCGCGAAAAAGCAGCAGGGCTGGCCGTGATGGCGACGCCAGCTATCTACCGCGAAGACGGCGTGCTGTATCAAGCAAGTTTTGAGAGTCCGGAGTTTTTAGAGTTTTTGGGCGTGGAGTAAATAGATGAGCGGTCGCACGCCATAAATGCTGCGCGCTTTTTATTTAGATCAATAATAAACACCAAAAAACCGCCCTATGATATGGCTCATAAGGCAGTTTTTTGGTGTTTATTGTATATTTTGGATTTAGCGCAAACGTGTCGTAGCGCTAGTGCTCTCAACCAATAATGACACGGTGCTTATCGCAACATACTGATAAGCAGAGACTTATGGCAATACAATATCGACGATTTTCCATTCAATCAGACCTTGTCGCTGCATCTCGATGGTCAGCGGATATCCTTTGATCTGTCCGCTGATGGTAAAGCAGTTGATGCCACAATAGCTCAGCGCTGGCTTGTCACTATCATTGCCTTGCACGGCTTGCTTTTCTAGCTCAGCCGCTTGTTTTTGCATGACCTGTTGCATTTGATCTTTGACCACCGCATCGATGTCACCGCGATGAATGATGAGGTTTTGAATCAAGTTTTTTAGATTGACCTGATTGCTGGCGATGGCCCACGCCGCCGCCAGCTCTTTGGTCGCGGTATTGGCTTGACCTTGGGTGTTGATGACGGTTTCGATGTTTTGTGCGGTGATTGCACCATTGACGGCCTTTATGATAAAGGTGTTGACCGCTTGTATTAATGGCTCGCCGCCGAGCTCGGCCACCAACGGGTAGCTGCGTATGGTGGTCGCAAATTGATTGGTGAGCTGGGTTTGTACGCTTGGCCTGACTTGCTCGTAGTCGATGGCGGCTGCAATCGCCTCACCGTCGTTGGCATCATAGGCGTTTTTAAGCTGATAGGCACTGTAGTAAGGCGAGCCTGCATAAACTGTCACCGCAATGACGATCAATAAAACCAACAGCTTTTTCATAAAAAATACTACCTTATCGCCAATCTAAAAGCCTAAATTTAAATGCGTACGAATATGGCGATAAATACTAGCATGAAGCCCTGCCAAAAAGGTATAAAAACCTTTGTGCTATTCTTAACGAACTCTGTTTTGGGCGCCCATCATCTTCTGTCCGACAATTTCGCCTCTAATGCGCTTGATAAATCACCTTGCCATCTCCATAAATAGCGCAAACTTTTAATAATTGATTTGGCTAAGCAGCACCCCGCCGCATTCGCTTGTACGATTCAGATGATTCTCTTCTTTGCTTTTTATTGTCTCGCCATGTTTCATGTGAAACAGCATTGCGAGTCTGAATAGCAACAGACGATAATTGCTATGGGTTGATGAATCGATCGATCGGCGGCCCTGCGAAGACGATAGGAGAGCCCATGAGTAAGCGCGATTTTTATGAAGTATTAGGTGTCAGTAAAACCGCTGACAGCAAAGAAATTAAGCGAGCCTACCGCAAGCTGGCCATGAAATACCATCCAGATCGCAACTCTGATGACCCTGATGCCGAAGAGAAATTCAAAGAAGCATCGATGGCGTATGAGGTGTTGAGCGATGAAGAAAAGCGCTCAGCCTATGATCGTATGGGTCATGCGGCGTTTGAAAACGGCATGGGCGGCGGCGGTTTTGGTGGCGGCGGCAACTTCCAAGACATCTTCGGTGATATCTTTGGCAATTTTGGCGATATCTTTGGTCAGTCGCGCGGCGGCGGTGGTCGCTCACGTCGCGGCTCGGACTTGCGTTATGTGATCGAGCTCACCCTCGAAGAAGCAGTACGCGGTACTAAAAAAGAAATCAGCTTTACCGCGCCTGCGCCTTGCGACACTTGTGACGGTAAAGGCGCAAAAGACGCCTCTGATATCGTCACGTGCCAGACTTGTCATGGTCAAGGCCAAGTACGTATGCAGCAAGGCTTTTTTGCTGTACAGCAGTCCTGCCCGCAGTGTGGCGGCTCAGGTAAGCAAATCAAAAACCCATGCCCTGACTGTCATGGTAACGGCGTCAAGGACAAGTCACGCACGCTTGAAGTCTCTATCCCAGCCGGCGTCGATGATGGCGACCGAGTTCGTCTCGCAGGCGAAGGCGAAGCGGGTGGCGCTGGCGTACAAAATGGTGACCTGTATGTCGAGGTACGCGTCAAACCTCATGACGTCTTTACTCGCCAAGGCGCGGATCTGTATATGGATGTGCCCGTCAGCATCACTGATGCCGCTTTAGGTAAAGAAGTGGAAATCCCAACCTTGGATGGTAAAGTCAAAATCAAGGTCGCTGAAGGTACGCAAAGTGGTAAGCTGTTACGCGTGCGCGGTAAAGGTGTAACGCCAGTACGCACCACCATGAAAGGTGATCTGATCTGCCGTGTGGTCATCGAGACGCCCGTGAACCTAACGCGTGAGCAAAAAGACCTATTGCGTCAATTCCAAGACACACTAGATGGTGATAGCAAGCATCAGCAGTCGCCGCACAAAAAATCTTTCTTTAAAAAGATCGGCGATCTATTTGATTGATCAAAGGGCTTTCATCGCGTTGATCACGCATGTGGCTTAATGATTCAATAACAGACCCCTAGTGTTTCACGTGAAACGCTAGGGGTTTTTAATGGGTGTATAAAAAACCACCCATGCAGGGATATTTGCTAAACTTAGGATAAATGACCTATAAGCACCACCATGCTAAAAACATAAATATCTAGGACAAAACATGACTCAACAAACCAAAAAACAAACACAAGAACAAACCATCAAAGTCGGCGTCATCGGTGCTGGTGGCCGTATGGGACGCATGCTCATCGAAGCGGTACAAGACAACCCGCAAACGACACTGAGCGCCGCGATTGAACGTCAAGGCTCAAGCCTTGTCGGTGCAGATGCGGGCGAGGTCGCGGCGATTGGGCATTTAGAGGTGCAAATCGTCGATGATTTAAAGGCAGTGATTCATGACATCGATGTGCTGATTGATTTTAGCCTGCCCGATGCCACTGAGCAAAACATGCAAGTTTGTGCGGCAAATGACGTTGCGATGGTGATCGGCACCACAGGTTTTAATGAGCAGCAAGAGCAAGTGCTAAAAACTGCCAGCCAGCAAATCGCTATCGTCTACGCAGGCAACTATTCAACGGGCGTTAATTTATCGCTAAAGCTGCTCGGTATGGCAGCCAAAGCCTTTGGTGATGACGCCGATGTTGAGGTCATCGAAGCCCATCATAAGCACAAAATCGATGCACCATCGGGCACCGCCTACATGATGGCAGAAGCAGTGGCCGACGCGCGCGGACAGAGATTAAAAGACGTCGCTGTCTATGGCCGTGAAGGGCAGACCGGCGAGCGCGAAGCGGGTAGCATTGGCATTCATGCGATACGCGGCGGTGAGATCATCGGTGATCATACGGTGATGTTTATCGCTGATGGTGAAGTGGTCGAGATTACCCACCGCGCCCGTGCACGTATGACCTTTGCCGCTGGTGCAGTACGCGCCGCAACTTGGGTAATTGAGCAGGGCGCTGGGCAATATAATATGCAACATGTACTGGGTTTAAATGAGTAGCTCTGCCCGTGCTTATCTTAAAGCGCTCAGTTATGCGGTAGCGACTATGATGGCAGTCAAACACAGTCGCCGTGTCCTTTATAGCCATGCTATTTATAAAAGCCTACTAGCCACGGCAGTTGGTATGACGGTGCCGCTGGTGGCTGTCCAAGCGGCGACTTATGAGACTTATGTCATTGATACCTATGGTGGTCAGGCACTTATACCAGCGGTACGCCAGCAGTTAGAGAGTAGCCGTGACGGTGGTACGGTGACCAGTTATCAAGACAAGCTGGTCATCCGCACCACGCCTGCCAATTACCCAAAGCTGCAGCAGCTACTGTCTTTGATTGATCGTCAGCCGCAAGCGCTCACGGTGACGGTACGCGTTGGTAATGACCGCCAGTCACAACGTAGCATCCAGCAAGGTCAGATTGTTATTAATCATCGCGGTATTCAAGGTGCAGGTATTAGTCACCAGCAGAGCAGTCAACAGCAAGGTAGTAACTTATATCAAATCCAAACGCTGTCGGGCAGTGCGGCCAGTATTAGCACAGCTACTCTGTATTCATTAAACCAAACCCATATTGCCAATGGCTATCCGAATTATCATCGTCCTATAGAGCAGATTGTGATTCAGCAGCAGGTACTACTACCAACGACGCAAGGCATTGAAGTGACGCCAAGAGTATTACCAAGCGGGCAAATCGAAGTGAGATTAGTCCAAGTCGCAGAACAGCTCGAGCGCGACCATTCTGCTGATAATCGAGACAACGATTACAGTCACCGCGCCCATCGCATGCAAGGCCAAAGGCTTGCTAGCACGATGATCGTCCCGCGTGGGCAGTGGGTCACTATCGGGCAAATCTCACAAAACAATCAAACCCAAAGCTCAGGTTATGGCAGTCATAGTACGCGAGATAGCAGCAACAACACGCCGATTTCATTATTAATACAGTGAGTGGTCATCAACATATTCGGTAGTGCTCACGCTCGCTCGTGTTTCTGGTCTTTTAACCATGATCAAATCAGTACAAAAAAGCGCGGTACTGCTTATCACAGTGCCGCGCTTTATGATGGATATCAACGGTCTAAAAGTTGAAAAGTTAATCAATATAAACCACGTCTAACGGCGGAAAGCCGTTAAACTCGACCGAAGAATACGAGTTGGTATAAGCGCCCGTGGTCAGCCAATAGATTTTATCGCCAATCTCCAGCTCTTCTGGTAGCTGATAGCCTGCTTCTTCGTACATGATGTCGGTTGAGTCGCACGTCGGGCCTGCCAGTACCACAGTGCCTTCACTGGTAGACGTTTCCATCTTGGGAGTATAAACAGGATATTTGATGGCTTCGCCGAGCGTCTCGATTAAGCCTTGGAATAAACCAACATCCGTATATACCCAGCGAGCCAAATCAGTGTCTGACTTACGAGAGATTAGTACCACATCACTGACCAACACGCCTGAGCCGCCGACCAATGAGCGGCCTGGTTCTAAAATAATCTCAGGCATCTCGTCATCATTATAATCATCAGTCAAATAGCTGGTAATCTCTTCTGCATAGACTTTGATAGGATTGACTTCGCTGATGTAGTTGGTCGGAAACCCGCCGCCTAGGTTGATCATTTGCAGTTTGATATTTTCTTCGTTTTTCATCCAGTCAAACATATATTTGACTTTAGCCAGCGCATCATCCCAAGCGGCCACGTCTTTTTGCTGGCTGCCGACATGGAACGAGATGCCATAAGGCACCAAACCCAGCTCACGTGCCTGAATGAGTAGATCAATCGCCATATTGGGATGGCAACCAAACTTGCGCGACAGCGGCCATTCAGCGGTTTCTGACCCTTGTACTAAGATGCGTACAAACACTTTAGCACCGGGCGCATGCTTGGCGATATTTTTTAGATCCGCTTCTGAGTCAGTAGCATATAGCTCGATGCCTTTATCAAAGGCGTATTTGACGTGCTCGGCTTTTTTGATGGTGTTGCCATACGAGATGCGTGATGGCTCAACGCCGCAATCAAGCACGCGGTCCAGCTCATAGATGGAAGCACAGTCAAAGTTTGCCCCCAGCTCTGCCAATAGCTCGATGACTTCAACCGCTGGGCTGGCTTTCATGGCATAGTGGATTTTTGCTTTTGGAAACAGACTGACCATCTCATGATACTTGGCTTTGATACGACTAAGATCCACCACCAAAAATGGGGTTTCGCGACCTTCAGCGGCTTTGGTAAATTTCTGCCAAGCGGCAGAGTCAAAATATTGGTCAATTTTGATCATCGTCATATAAAAAACCTTTGGTAAAAGCGAATAGCAAATATGCTTGGTTTATGCGTTAGTGGTTTGCGGCTGTTGTTCAGCAGCATGCGCGCCTTGTTTTTCGCGGATTTTGATTACTTTACGTACTTTATCGCGGGCTCGTGTTTGCTTGAGACGAGACAAATAATCGACAAAAATGACCCCATTTAAGTGGTCCATTTCGTGCTGGATACATACTGCGAGCAGGCCTTCGACCTCTTCGTCTATCTTGTCGCCGTTTTCGTCTAGGGCTTCGATGCGAACCTTGGTCGGACGCTCGACTTTGTCATAGACATCTGGCACTGACAGACAGCCTTCTTCGTACGGTTGTTTTTCTTCGACCAGTGGCGTCACTTTTGGGTTGATAAACACGCGCGGCTGGCTTTTATCTTCAGATAAATCCATGACGATTAGCTGAATATGGCGATCCACTTGACTGGCAGCCAAACCGATACCTTGGGCATCATACATGGTCTCAATCATATCGGCGATCAAGGTTTTGATTTCAGCAGTCACTTCCTTGACAGGCTCAGCGATCGTACGCAAGCGCGGATCTGGATAGTTTAAAATAGGGAGTAATGCCATAATGCTTACCTCAATGCTAAGGATAAAATAGGGTATATATTATAAGGTAAATGGGGACAAAAGTAATGCTTATCAATACTTTCCCTTTATGTTCGCGGGCATTAGAATTTATGCCGGTACATACAAAAGCCCTGCTAATCGCAAGGCTTTTGGGTAAGATACATATTTTTGCTCGATGAGTTTTGCTTGATTGGTTTTGTTCAAAACTATCTTTTTTTATCAATGCAGTTTTATCAAGTTATCTGTACCAAATTAGCTAAGATGCGTTTCTTATACGCGGCGCTTAGTGACGATCATCTCATACAAGAACAGTAAGATGATGGCACCAATGACAGAGAAGATAAGACCTATAAAGCCGCCGTCGGCATCGATACCGATAAGCCCTGCAATAAAGCCACCGAGCATCGCCCCGACGATACCTAATACAATCGTCATAATCCAGCCCATGGGATCGCTACCTGGCTTGATAGCACGTGCCAATAACCCTGCAACCAAACCGACGATAATCATCCAAATAAAGCTCATATTATTCTCCTAATTTTTTATCATTTATAATTGTGTGATGTGCTTTGATGAATTTATTGTAGTCATTCTAAGGATTGAAGAGTAAGCACAAAATGTTATCTGTGTATGGGCTATGTGAGGAAAAACCGCTGTTTGCTATCAAGCAGAGGAAATAGGTAAACGGAAGGTTACAAAGGTAGTAAAGTCGCTAACGGGTGGCAAAGATATGTGCTGAAGTAAAAAACGATAAACATCAGACAAAAAAGCGCCGTTTATCATCCATAAACGGCGCAGGTGATAGGCGGCTTATAACAGTGTTAAATACAATAAATCAGGTATAGCCAATTGACAATAAAACGGTGATATACGTTTAAACGCGCTACTGCTATCAATTTGACTTGTGTGCTGCGCCTATCGCTTGCGCAGGGCGGTGAGTAGTCGCTGATGAATTCCTTCAAAGCCGCCATTAGACATAATGACGATGGCATCACCTGACTGCGCATACGCACAGAGATGCTCAATAATACCCTCAATACTACAAAGTACTTGCTGATGACCGATGGTACTATCCTCGGCCATCGCGGTATCAATAACTTCTTTAAGCCCCCACTCCAGCCCAGACGGCTCATACCAGAGCGTATCGTCGGCTAGCGCCGCTGACTGTGCAAGGCTGTCTTGATGAATGCCCATCTTCATGGTGTTGCTACGCGGCTCGATGATGGCCCAAATGCGTCGGTCCGCCAGCTTCTTTTTGGCACCGTCTAAGGTAGTGGCGATCGCAGTTGGATGATGGGCAAAGTCATCGAAAACCAAGATATCATCGACATTGCCAATCAGTTCCATACGGCGCTTGATACCTGCAAAGTCTGATAGAGCAGCACACGCGGTCTCTACACTCACGCCCACATCGTAGGCGGCGGCGACTGCGACGAGGGCATTGTTGACATTATGCATACCGCTCATCGACCACTCTACAATCGCTGCCGCGTTATCGGCAGGGTAGCTGAGCTGAAAACGACTACCGTCAGCGGTTAATAGCTTAGCATGCCAGTCACTACCATCCGTGGCGCTGTCTGAGGCAGTGATATTTGTATCATCAATCGCGGTGCGCCAGACGGGTGTCCAGACGCCTTTTGCCAAGGTGTCCTCTAGGCTGGCTGTGGCGGCAGGCATGATGATTTTACCCGTACTAGGAATCATGCGCACCATATGATGGAACTGCGTTTGAATCGCATTGAGATCGGCAAAGATATCGGCATGATCAAACTCAAGGTTGTTTAAGATAGCCGTACGCGGACGATAATGGACAAACTTAGAGCGCTTATCAAAGAATGCAGAGTCATACTCATCGGCTTCGATGACAAAATAGCCGCCGTTTTTATCCTCACTGTCTTTATTCGCTGCAAGTTTGTCTGCACCAAGATAGCTGCTGTGGGCAAACACTTGCTGCAAGTGCGTATCAGGCGTATCGACCAGTGGCACGCCGCCGATCAAAAACCCTGCATCGATACCAGCATAATGCAGTATCCAAGCCAGCATCGTCGTGGTCGTGGTCTTGCCGTGCGTACCGGCTACCGCGATGACGTGACGCGACTGCAATACTTGCTCAGACAAAAACTGCGGACCTGAGGTGTAGCGCAGTCCTTCGTTTAGCAGGTACTCGATAACATCCATACCGCGTTTCATGGCATTGCCTACCACCACTAAGTCTGGCGCGGGCTGTAAATGCTCGATCAGGTATCCTTCTTCAATGATGACGCCGGCATTTTGCAGCTGGGTCGACATCGGCGGATAGACATTGGCATCTGAGCCGGTAACCTTGTGCCCAAGCGCGCGCGCCAGCAATGCCAGCGACCCCATAAAAGTACCACAAATGCCAAGGATATGAATATGCATAGACGTTCCGTACGTGCTGAAGTAAAAAGGTGGACTCTCAAGCTGGTAGACCCAAAGACATAAGGTCTATCGGGGCAAACTGACTGGCTGAACCTTGCTGGCTAGACTTGCTGATTAGAGTCCGTCTGCAAGGTTGGATGTGCAAACGTTTGGTGCCCAAGAGTGGGCTTCATTGTAAAGTAAACGTCGTTCGATGACCAATAAAAAACACCTAATGGTGGGTAGGCGCAGTATTGAGGCTTTATCATAACAGGCATGACTCAGCAACAAACGGATACGCTATTTACGCGATAAAACATAATCGTCATCGAGCTGTTTGTCATTGTCCATCAATATCAGATGATTGTCTTGAATACGGTAGGTCTCTATGTTTTCTTGCTCATAAACGATGGTAATGAGGTCGTTATCTTGACGATAAATGCCAGACTCAATCGTCGGGACTTTGGGCTGGGAAGGGTTTTTATACAGACTGGTTTTTAGGACGGAGCCATCGGCAAATAGGTTTAGGGTGATATCGATACTGTCACAAAAAGAGCAGGGCAACATACCGCCGTAGTCGCCTATTAGCGTGGCTTGTAGCGAGCTATAATTGGCGGTGTCTCCATCCCTATCTACAGTGTCAATGCCGCTATCGGCAGTTGATTGCGCTGCCATGATCAGTGAGCGACCTTCTACGGCGTCGAGCTCGTCGGCATCAGCCTTAGATTTAGATAGGCTGTCTGCCAGATCGACGGTAGATGGGCTGCTGTCTGCAGCGTTATTGACCGGCGCAACCTTAGTACTCACTTCTTTATTGGTATTAGAAGAGGCACTATCGCAACCAATCACCAACACGCAAAGCGGTATACCTAAGAGCAGACGATGAGAGCGTCTGATCGTCGATACAATAAAAGAGCAACTAGGCGCACGGTATATCATGGTCACACCAAAAACAGTTTTTTAAACAACATCTGAAAAGACTGCCTATCATATCGGCAAGTTCAGGGTATTGTCAAAATCGAGAAGTAATGAAAAAACCAGACAAACCATCAAAACCATGATTTTTATGAGGCGATTATCATGTGACTCATCGTTGGTTTTGAGGTAGATAAACAGCGTTCAATCGCTTGGCAATTCTATAAAGCGGCGTATGTCACGCAGGTCTGCTTATCAGAAAATAGAATAAGCTGTGACAAGATATCAAAGGTTTAGAATATCTTTGTAGCGTTTTTGTTATTGGTTATTTTTATAAAATCATGCCATACCGATAGGCGTATCAGTATGGCATGGGATAATATGAGGATAAAGAGGACTATTTAGAGGCGATAGGACGTACGATACGCCACAACACCAAACCGTGGACGACCAGCAATAGACTAAATAAAATCAAAGACTGCTCAGGGATACTCAGTCCCATAAATGTCCAGTCGATAGCGGCGCACTCACCAGAGCCTGCAAAAACTTCTTTAAACACCTGCAAAAGAGGTAAGGTATCTAGCCAGTAGTCTAGCCCCGGACCACAAGAAGGCACTTGATCAGCAGGTAGGTGCTGTAGCCAAACGTGACGGCCTGCCACCACAGTCGACCAGCCAATACCCACCAAGCTACCTAGCCATAATACCAGACGCACCGCCATAGATTTGGGGTGAAATAAAGCCGCAATCAGGGCAAACACGCCCATCACAATCAGCCCGATACGCTGAAAAATACAAAGCGGGCAAGGGGTAAACCCCATATAGCGCTGCAAAAAGAACAGCGCAAAGCTCATACCTATCACGGCCATAACGACCAAAAATATTTGTAGATTGCGGTAAGTGGTCAGCGGTAGCATGGGACAGTCACTCTTATTAGGTCGTTGTCTAAGGTATCAAACCAGTGGTTAAGTTGGTTGCTAGCGGTATTGTTGTAAAAATTCCATAAAGTCTTCTGTCTCGGCAGACTCAATCTCTGCTTGTTGCAAAATAGACTTTTCTGCCAATACCTCATATTTGGCTTGGGCGTTTGGGCTCAAGGTCTGCTGCAACAACGCGTCACGGTGCTGCTCTGCCAAGGTAAAGCCAAGTTGCCATAAGCTGCCCAAGCGTTTGCTATCGGCATTGACTTGCGCCGAAATCGTCGATTCTGGATGACTGGCTTTGCCTTGCATCAAGGCCACGGCTGCTCGGTAGTCATTGCCACCGTAGTGCGCGTCAAATAGCTCGGCAAGTGGTTGCATACGATCTAAATGCATAAGCATCCAGCTCTCAAGCGATTGCTCTTCGCCGTTATTGATGATGTTTAAGCCCTCGCGGCGACCTTCGTTTACCACGCGCTCAAGGTTGATTGCCAGCGCTTCTTCTTCCTCAGGGAGCAAGTCAGGCGAGTCATTTAGCAGACAGTACAGCGCCATGACTTCTAAAAAACAAGCGCTAGAGAGACGGATACCGACATCGCTATACGGGTCGAGATCGATGGCGCGAAACTCGACATAGGCGATACCACGGCGCTCTAGTGCCTCGGTTGGCGTCTCACCGCTCATGGCGATTTGTTTGGGGCGGATAGGACTATAGTACTCGTTTTCTATTTGTAAAATATGATTGTTAATCTGAATAGGATTGCCGTCCGCATCATCCAAACCCAGTTTTTCAAAGCTCTCATGCGGCGTCTGAATCGCGCGGCGCAATCCTTTGATATACTCAGGCAAGTTGTTGTAGCGGATGTCGAGCTGCTCTTGTACGCTGTTTGTATAGCCAAGTTTGCCCATCCGTAGGCTGGTGGCGGTAGGTCTGTAGTAGGTCGAGTCATTGAGGCGCTCTAGGTCATGCTCGCGCCCCGCCAAAAAACACGGACAAACGCTGGGGCTGGCTCCCAATAGATACAGCACCAAGCTGGTTAGGCGCTTAAAATTACGAATCAGTCCAAGATACTTATCGTTTTTAAACTCCGTCAGCGTCAGATTTTGCGCCGCTGGCGTCTTTTCTTGCCAAGCCGCAAACAAATCATCACCAAACGACAAATTATAATGCAAGCCTGCGATGGTCTGCATACGGCGACCGTAGCGGATACCAAGCCCGCTGCGATACAGTGTTTTTAACTTGCCCGTATTAGAGCTGCCATAGTCGGCCAGCGGAATATCTTCATCGTTTGATGACAGCATACACGGCATAGATAACGGCCACATCAGCTCACCCTCAGGCATACCTTGATAGACCAGCAAATGCAGCTGGCGCAGCATGTTTAAAGTTTCTTTGGGAGAGGTTTTTGGGTCAGTAATCAGCTCAAGCAGACTTTCTGAGTAATCTGTGGTAATAAACGGATGAGTAAGTTTGGAGCCCAGTTTGGCTGGATGCGGGGTTTGTGCCAAAAAACCATCAGGTTTAACACGCAAGCCTTCTTTTTCGATACCGCGGAGCATCCCAGTCAGATGCTGATGGTCAAACCAATTGGGGATTTCAAAGTTCACAAAGCTACTCACAAAATTACTCATAATAGGCATCTATTGTTATTGATTATGGCAGACCAAAACACGACGGGCGTTTGACCATAAAATAGGTAAATATAAGGATAAAGAATTTGGTCAGTTTAGCTCAAAGCAGTCCTGAAAACCACGGACAATTACAAATACGATAAGCTTCATCCAAGGCGGTTTTGGCTGGTTTTACTAAAAAAGTTGACACACAAATCACAGAAAAAAGCAGTCTGGTTTACTGCCCATGTAGCGAATGGGCAGGCACGAGACGAAAAAGCACCTATAGATAAGATAGAAGCCTTATCCATAGGTGCTTGAACCGTCGTTTTTAAACCGCAAAAAAGCGTCATTTAGATAGAGAATGACGAGCCGCAGCCACACGTCGTGGTAGCGTTGGGGTTGGTCACGATAAAACGCGCCCCCTCTAAGCCCTCGGTGTAGTCAACGGTAGAGCCTTGCAGGTATTGATAGCTCATCGAGTCGACGACCAAGGTCACATCGCCATTATCAAAATTGGCGTCGTCTTCGTTTAGGTCATTGGCAAAATTAAAGCCATAAGAAAATCCTGAGCAGCCGCCACCGGTGACATAGACGCGCAGCATCAAGGTGTCATCGCCTTCTTCTTCGCGCAGGCGGCGCACTTTTTGAGCGGCGCTGTCCGTTAGGTTTAAAACCGTTGGGTCTACAGGCTGGGCGGCGCTTGGGTTAAATTGATTGGCTGATTCGTTCATATCTACCTCAGTTACTAGGATCAAAGGCTGTCGTCCTGTTTGGGTTTGCAAGCACAGTCATGCAAAAAAAGATACGCACGGCGTTTGATTCAATGGAAATGCTGTCATTATGGCAAAGCGATGCGCGCGTTATCAATCCTCGTTATCAATATAATACAAGTGTCATCACTCACGCGCTAAATACATGCTCGGCCACGGGCACTTATGGTATCGCAGTATATCATAATGGGGGTGTTGATTCGTTTGTCAAGAGTGACGCTTGGTTATGCGCTATTAATAAACAAAACTGCCTTCGCGATGCTGCCGTACGGCCTCACCGAGGCGACTATATTAACCGACTGTGTTTACCGACCACGTTTAGAGATTCTGTTTATCAACTATGTTTACCGACCACGCTTAGCGATTCTGTTTAGCGATGATAGCCATCATAGCAATCAAGATTTGCTTTTAAAATAGTGATTTAATCGTTTGCCTATCGGTGAGGCGTTTGAAATAATAGCCGCCAGTAAACATGCCAGACGTGTGTTTTTTATTGCCTTGAGTTTTATATTATTGTTGAGATGAAGAGAGTATATGATCGAATTTAAAGACGTAAGCGTACGCCGTGATGGTCGAGAGTTGTTTGCAGGGGCAAGCTTTCAGCTCCATCCGGGTCATAAAGTCGGCCTAACGGGCAATAATGGCACCGGCAAATCTACCTTGTTTGCGCTACTGCTTACGCAAATGGGTACGGGGGACACCGAGGTCACGCTGGACAAAGGCGAGGTGAGTATCCCTGATAGTTGGCAGGTGGCGCACATGGCGCAGGAGGTCGGAGCCAGTGATCAGACGGCGATTGATTATGTGTTGAGCGGTGATGAGCAGTGGTACGAGATTAATGCCGCGCTCAATGATTTAAGCGCTGTCAGTGATGAGAAAATTGGGGTGTTGCATCAGCAGTTCGATGAAATCGATGGCTACCGTACACCGACCAAAGCGGCACAAATCATGGCAGGCCTTGGGTTTAACACCAGTCAGCACGAGCTGCCTGTCTCAGGGTTTTCAGGTGGCTGGCGCATGCGCTTAAACCTCGCCAAAACCTTGATGAGCCGCGCTGATTTGATGTTGCTCGATGAGCCGACCAACCATTTAGACTTAGACGCCATTTTATGGCTTGAGACTTGGATCAATGCTTATACTGGACTGGTCATCGTCATCTCACATGACCAAGCGTTTTTAGATGCTACCGTCGGTCATATCTTGCACGTCGAACAACAAAAAATCACTCTTTATACCGGTAATTATCAGCAGTTTATTCGTACCCGTCACGAGCGTATGGCGCAGCAGCAGCAAGCGTTTGAAAAACAGCAAGCGACCCGCGCCCACTTGGACGACTTTATTCGTCGTTTCCGTGCCAAAGCCAGTAAAGCGAAACAGGCACAAAGCCGTATCAAGCAGCTTGAGCGTATGGCAGAGCTGTCGCCGATGATGGCGGACAACCCATTCTCTTTTCGCTTTTATGAGCCAGCCAATATGAGCTCGCCGCTGATTGAGATGACGCACGCCGATATTGGCTATAGCGATACGCCCTTGCTTCGTAACGCCAATGTGCAGGTCACGCCTGATACGCGTCTTGGGTTACTGGGTATGAATGGCGCCGGTAAGTCGACGCTGATTAAAGCCTTGGTCGGCGAGCTGAAAATTTTGTCAGGCACTTACCGCGTGTCCGATACCTTAAAACTTGGCTACTTTAACCAGCATCAAATGGACGCTTTAGATGCGGCGGCCACCCCGCTACAGATGATGCGCCGCCTAGCTGGTAAGACATCAGACGCCGATTTGCGTTCGTTTCTCGGTAGCTTTGATTTTCGTGGTGATCGTATCGATACGCCAAGTGAGCTGTTCTCTGGTGGCGAGCGCGCTCGTCTGACGCTGGCTTTGATTGTCTGGCAGCGTCCAAACGTGTTGGTCCTCGATGAGCCGACCAACCATTTGGACTTGCAAATGCGTCAGGCGCTGACCCTAGCCTTACAAGGCTTTAAGGGAGCGGTGGTGCTGGTCTCGCATGATCGTGAGTTGATTGCCAATGTCTGTGATGAGCTATATTTGGTGCATGACGGGAAAATCGATGCGTTCGATGGTGATATCAGCGACTACGGAAAATGGCTGAGCGAGAAGCGCAAACAAGAAAATAGCTCAGACAAAGCAGCAGGCAAGAAAAAAAGCAAAAAAGAGAGTAAAAATTTTGTTTCACGTGAAATACGCGATAGCCTAGCAAATACAGCAGCGCCTACTGTAGCAGCCAAAGATAACCCTACGTCGCCTGCTTTGAGCAAAGAAGATCAGCGCAAAATGGCCGCCGAACAGCGTAAACTGACTGCACCGGTTCGCCGCGAGATTGAAGATACCGAAAAAGTATTGGCTAAGACTGAAACGGCGCTGACAGCCATAGAAGAAAAGCTTGCCGATACCAGTCTGTATGAAGAAAGCCGAAAAGCGGACTTGCTAAAACTGCTGGATGAGCAAAGCACCCTACAGCAGCAGCAAAGCGCTAATGAAGAAAAATTACTGCTGGCCATGACAACGCTGGAAGAGATGGAAGCGGGTTTTGAATAGAGCCGTACCTATAGTCAGCTGAATGTAAAACTGTTATGGATTGAAATGCGCTACTGGTATAAATTTTACTTGCGTACTGCGTTCCCAGAGGCTGCGCAACCTACGTTTAAAAATAGCATCCCAGTGGCGCTATGACATTTTTAGAGTGTATCGACTATAGATAAAGCGCCACACATAAAAAAAGGGAGAGCATAGGCTCTCCCTTTTGTTTTACATTATTCTTTACGGTATTTACCATCACCATAAGACAGTATCTCCATGGTGGTGGTGCACAATTGGCAGTTGATTTGACCAGCAGCGGCTTTCGACAAATCTAAAATACGGCCTCGTATAAAAGGCCCTCTATCCGTGATTTTGACGATCACGCTTTGCTTTGTCTTTTGATTGGTCACTTGTACCTTAGTACCGAAGGGCAGCGTACGATGCGCAGCGGTCAAGGCATTCATATCAAAAATACTGCCACTGGCAGTACGCTTTCCGTGAAACTTGCTACCATAATAACTGGTGTTACCTGCAAAAACGCTGGTGCTTAGTAGCAGTGACAAGGTGATAACCAAAGACTTGATTAAATACGACATTCAATACCTTTATACAGTTTATAAAATAGACAGATAACTTTGCCTATATCATTGATACTCCCTGTGAGTATCAAAGTTATATTCATTTTATAGCACATAGATTGTCGTATCCTTACGGCTCTGTTAAAAAACGCCCCAGTTCAAATATCAGCACTCATAAAGAATCACTACTTTTTTTTAATAAAATCAGTTGGATAATGTTCTTTATTAAACACCTTGAAAGCATTGCTAGATATCACGTCTGCGCTGAGCGTGGTTTGTTCAGGTAAGTAAATAAGTAGATAGTTAGACGTTTGGCTGGTAATGATATAGGTAGTGGTTTTGTTTGAGTTATATAAGAGGGTAACGACTATAATAAAGAGCTATCAGCCGGAGCGTTAAAATATAAGGGCTAAGCCAGTGGGTCGCCGCAGGATAGCGGCAACCAGACAGTATCGATAGTAATGTAAATATTATTGCTGAAATATTAATATTTTGTACTAAAAAGTAAATTTTGCTTGTTTTGCTTATTAAAAGAGATGGGTTATTTTCCATTGAATGACTCGTTGTCCGAATAAAGGTAATAAATAAGCCCAATAAGAGAGCAAGAAAAATTACGCCCAGTGGCCCTGTACTTATTTTATAGCGGATCGATGATATGAATTGGTATAGATAAAGTGGACAAGTGTAAATTTTACCCAGCCATGATGTGGCTATGCTATGGTAAGAAATGAAATATTGCCGCATCATCCCTATATTATGTATTAAGTAAATCGTTAATAATAAATGCGATAAGGAAAAAATAATATGGCAGAAAAAAACTACTACGACATTTTGGGGGTCAAAAAAGACGCCTCAGACGCTGATATCAAAAAAAAATACCGTAAACTGGTTCGTCAGTATCACCCCGATGTGAGCGACGACCCAAACGCGGATAATAAAATTGCTGAAATCAACAACGCTTATGAAACGCTTAGAGATAAAGACAAGCGTGCGCAATATGATGCTATGTTAGACAACCCCTTTGCCGGTCAAGGCGGCGCTGGTGGCTTTGGCGGGTTTGGTGGTCAGTCGGCAGGCGGACAAGGTGGTTTTCGCTGGGAGGATATCAAAGATCAGTTTGGTGATGGACAAGCCTTTGGCGATGGCGGCTTTCGCTTTGATGATATATTTTCGGCATTTGGTCGCGGCGCGCGTGGCTCAGCTGGTGGACAGGCAGGAGGCCGCACGCAAGGTAGCGGCTTTGAGCAGTTTGGGGGTGGCTTTGGCGCGCAGGATAATAAAGGCCAAGATCAGCACGCCGAGATTGCGGTGGACTTGGCCTCAGTCTATAGCGGTGACGACTATAGTATCAAACTAAACGTGCCGGTACGCCAGCCCGATGGCAGCGTGGATTATGAAAATAAAACCCTTAAGATTAAAATCCCAAAAGGCATCACTGATGGCAAGCAAATCCGTCTAGCAGGTCAAGGCTCAGCTGGCATAGGTGGCGGCAAAAACGGTGATTTGTTTTTAAAGGTGAAAATTCGCCACGAGCCCAATATCCGTATCGAGGGTGCTGATGTCTATCAGACAGTAAATATCACGCCATGGGAAGCGGCATTGGGTGGCAAAATCAATGTCAGTACGCCCGCTGGCACCCTTGGCGTGACCATCCCCAAAAACAGTAAATCTGGCAGCAATTTACGTCTAAAAGGTAAGGGCATCCCTGCCAAACAAGCGGGCGACTTATACTTAACTCTCAATATCGTCAACCCTGATATCACTGATAGCAATAGAGAGGCTGTGACAAAAGCCTATGAGCAGCTAAAGCAAGCCTTTGGCGATACCAGTATCAATCGCTGATAGCTGCCACGCTGCTATCGACAGAGGTCAGCGAAAAGCGATAACGGGGAGAGATGAAAACGATCACGATGACATAAAGCACAAATAAGGATAGCAACCAAAAGAGGATAATAATAATGAAACACTCGCCTGAATTTACCGATATTATCATGAGCTTGGATGAGCTGGTATCTGCCTGTGGTCAAGAGCGTCAATGGGTCATTGAGCTGATGGAAGAAAACATCATCGAGTACGACGTGCCAGAGCGTGAGCAGTTTACCGGTTATCAGCTCACCACGGTGCGTCGCGCCTCTCGTCTGAGTCGTGACTTTGATGCTAGTGTGCCAGCGATCGGCCTGATACTGGAGCTATTAGAAGAAGTTGAGCAGCTGCGTCAATTCAAACGTCAGCTAGAAGGACAGACGCCAATCATTGAAGTGGATACCGAGCATCTAAAGTAACCAAACCATTGATAAAGCCCAGCTCATAAAAAAGGCCTCATTGCGATCATTGAGGCCTTTTGTTTTACAGTGTAGTGTGTGATGTACAGATACGGATTGTGCCGGCTTAACGCGCGTATTTAGGGTCGGCTGCCGCAGTAAACAAGACGTCAGTTGACGAGTTGAGCGCGGTCTCGGCCGAGTCTTGAATCACGCCGATGATAAAGCCGATGGCAACCACTTGCATGGCAATGTCATTGGGGATACTAAAGAGGCTTGCAGCCAGAGGAATCAGCAATAACGACCCACCAGCGACCCCAGAGGCGCCGCAAGCACTAATGGTCGCGACCAAACTCAATAAGAGCGCAGAGGCAAAGCTCACCTCGATACCGAGCGTATGCGCTGCCGCCAGCGTCAAGACGTTGATGGTAATCGCCGCCCCTGCCATATTGATAGTTGCACCAAGTGGAATGGTGACAGAGTAAGTGTCTTCGTGTAGGCCCAGTTTGCGTGCAAGGTTCATGTTTACAGGGATGTTGGCCGCCGAACTACGCGTAAAGAATGCTGTAATCCCTGACTCACGCAGGCAAGTAAATACCAGAGGGTAAGGGTTTTTGCCGGTTTTAACAAGGACGATAATAGGGTTGGCGACTAAAGCGATAAATAGCATACAACCGACCAATACCATCAAGATACGAGCATAACCTGCCAACGATGCAAATCCCGTCGCAGCGACTGTATTGGCAACCAAACCTAAGATACCAAAAGGCGCGAGAGCGATGACCCATTTCACCACTTGTGAGATGGCATCAGCAAAATCGCCCACAACGGTACGCGCGGTATCGCTGGCTTGACGCAGGGCAAAACCGATGATAATCGCCCAAGCCAAGATACCAATATAGTTGGCCTCAGCGATGGCATTGACAGGGTTTGCCACCAGATTCATCAGCAAGTTGGTCAATACTTCTTTAAGGTTGGCCGGTGGTACTTGCTCGACAGTTGTGTTGACGAGTACCAGCTCAGTTGGGAATAAAAAGCTGGCACCGACAGCAGTCAATGCTGCCAAAAATGTGCCAAACATATACATGATGAGCACCGGTTTGACATACACTTCGTTGCCACTACGATGCTGACTAATCGCCGCCATCACCAGCACAAAGACCAATATCGGTGCGACTGCTTTTAGCGCACCGACAAATAGCGTCCCCAACAATCCTAAGGCGATACCAACGCTTGGTGCTAGCCAGCCTATTAGCACCCCTAATATTAAACCGATAATAATGAGCGGTACCAGCCCTATACGCTGGTACATCGCAATCAATGAACGCATTTGTACACCCTCGAGTTAGTCAGTCAGAAGTAAATTAATGATAAATGTAGAAAACCAATCGGGGGATGGTAGCATTTTTTCAGATATTCGCATACCAGTCATACTGGACGCGGCAAATCAGACGGCAACCAACCACGCTGTAAAAACCATAAAAAGGGTAGGTAAAATAAAGGAAAGGCAGGCAGGCGCGCGGGGAAAACTGAGCGAGGTGACTGATAAAATAAAGCTAATGAGATAAAGTTAAGATAGCAAAGTTAAGATGAAAAAGCTGGAAAACAAACCAGCAGACAGCCCGTAAGTAACATGTATAGCAGTAGCGTTGTGGCGTCTTTAGAACAAATCCACTGTATAAGCTACACCGTATAGTGCGTCAGCTCGTAGCCGAGCTGTTTATAATGCTTATATTTATGACGGCCTTCTTGCATACTTTTGGCATCAGGTTTTATCAGCTCAAGTATTCGAGTGGGTTTGGCAGGACTGGTCGCGGCTATAAAATCGCTGACAGGCTGCAATGTGGTATTGAGAACGATACCTGAGAAGTCCGCTGGCATATAACTGCCGAGCATGACGGGCGCTGATACTGCCACCTCGATATCGGAGGTATCAGGCTTTGCGGCATCAGACTCCATCGTATCAGGTTCTATGGAGTGAGGATCGCGGCCCAAAAGGCGCTGGTGCGGGATAAAGCTGGTCGCGTCGTGCGTCCATAGCGCTTCATCAAGCGAGCTGAGGAATGCCTCATCTTTAGACAAAATCAGTAGCGATTGGCTGCTTTTATTGAGCGCCGTTTGGGTCAGCTGACAAATAAAGCCCAAGATTTCTTGGGCTTTACGCTCGCTTAATACATAAAAACTTACGTTCATAACTTGGTCGTCATCACTGCATTAAGCGTTGTTTGCGCTGTTTTTTAAGTACTGCATAAATAAAGGCACAGGGCGACCGGTTGCCGCTTTATCTTTGCCTGAGTTCCATGCGGTGCCTGCGATGTCTAGGTGCGCCCATGGCTGACCTTCTTCGATGAAGCGTGATAAGAAGCAAGCTGCAGTCACAGCACCTGCGCCTTTACCACCGATGTTTTGCATATCGGCGATGGGTGAGTCAAGCTGCGCCTGATAGTCGTCATCTAATGGCATGTGCCAGATGAGGTCACCTGATGAGTAGCTGGCGTTTTCTAATTCAAACAACACATCTTCATCATTACTAAAGACCGCTGAGCGTACATGCCCTAAGGCCACCACGCAAGCGCCCGTCAACGTCGCCACATCGATGATGGCTTTTGGCTGATAGCGCTGGACGTAGCATAAGGTATCGGCCAACACCAAACGACCTTCAGCATCGGTGTTTAAGATTTCAACCGATTTGCCGTTCATGGCTTTGACGATATCACCAGGACGCGTGGCCTCACCTGATGGCATGTTTTCTGCACAAGCGAGTGCCCCCACGACATTAATTGGTAGACGCGCTTCGCACAGCGCTTTGATGGTACCCAATACAGACGCTGAGCCGCCCATATCGAATTTCATCTCATCCATGGCCGCGCCTGGCTTGATAGAGATACCGCCTGAGTCAAAGGTCACGCCTTTACCGACCAACACGATAGGCGCATCGTCATGGCTGCTATCAGTGTTTTTGTCTGATTTTTTGCTAGGCAGTTTGGTGGGGAGCTTATCAGCCAACGCTTTTAGACCACCAGTGACTTTTGCACTGCTATTGCCGGCTGTATAAGTATCAGTCGCGCCTGCTTTGGCACTAAAGTTAGACTTGCCGCGATACTCGAGTAGTACCAATTTGCCTTCTTTGCTAGAGCCTCTAGCCACCGCTAAAAAGCAGTTCATGCCAAGCACCGACATCTCATCTTCGCCCAGCACCGTCACTTTTAGGAGGTCAGGATAGGTCTTTGCAAGCGCTTGGGCTTGTTCTGCCATATAGGCTGGGAAGCAGATATTGCCTGGCTCATTGGCGACGTCACGAGTCAAGCTTTGACCGGCGAACACCGCTTGCGCGAAGTCTAGCGCTGGCTGCAATGCTGCATCGGCCAACAAATACACATCTGTAAGTACCGGTATGGTTTGCTCAGACTTATATTTGTCAAAACGATAGCTGGCCGCTAGTAGGTTTAGCGCAAATTGGCCAAAGTGGTTTTCTTCTAGATCATCGCCGAGCGCGACCGTGATAGAGGCGACGCGTTTTTGCGTATTGCTATAGATGGTTTTGGCGATTTTTTGTAGGGCAGTGTGGTTGAGCTTGTCGGTATTACCGACACCGACCAACAATAACTGAACTGGGTTTTGCTTGGTGGTTTTTTTGTCACCGGCTAATGCCAAATCAGCAACCGTTTCGCAGGCTTTACCACTAAAGTGTGACACTTCCATCAATTGCTCAATACGAGCGCTATAGTCAGCTAGCGCAGACTCAGCGAAGAGATTTTTTTTGTCATCCACCAACACCACCAAACAAGCCGCGTCTTTACTCTTCGCTTCTTTTTTGAGGATTTTTTGGGTATGGGTTTTGGGGAGTTGCTGAGTTAATTTGATATTCATATAGTTATCCTTATTTGAATGGTCAATAGATGCCGCCTTTTAATCGGGGTACGAAACAACCAGATTGTTAAACAACCAAATTATTAAACAACTGGGTTGCTAAATAGCTAAGCTGTTCAATCAGTTAAATCAATTATCACCGAGCCAAGCGGCCGTTTATCACCAGCTTAATTTTTCGTAAGCTTAATGTCTCACAGACTCAGTGCAATAGCCGCACGACAAATGACTGCCAGACGCTGCCTGAGATTATGTGTATGGTTCGAGGTGATAAGGTGATAAAAACATAGAGTCATCTTGCCCAGCTGATATCTGATCGCTATGCTCAAACCAACGATAAAATCCAAGATTAAGCCATTGGTTCAGTCAAAGCTTAAGTCAAAGCATTGGAAGGTTGGGCGTTTGTTGTATTGTAGCATATCAGGTAATCAGCGTGCTGTCGGCATCGGTTAAGTAATGTTTTCGTATATATTTGCTGCGCGATCTTAAGAGCAAACGCTGCATAAACCACCGCCTCAATCTTAGCAAGGGTTAGGTAATGTTTTAGCACATTTTTCACAGCCATTTTTTGCCAAAACATGCTAGCATTAACGGTTATATTCAAGGCTTATATTTGTGTAGTATAGCTAATAATACTACTGTCAGTTGTTATTATCCGTTAACTATCGGTGAGCGGTACAAACCTGCCGCCTAAAAAAAGCCATTATAATAGCCAAATAAGCGCCACGCCTGAGCCAGCGCTCTATCATACAGCACGCGCATACCAACTGTTTAAGAGTCCCTATTGTGATATTACGCCGCTACATGACCCAACAAGTTGCCTCAACCACCGCTTTGGTGTTGGGGTTTTTAGTGGTAATGATGCTCGGTGGGCGCTTGATTCGTTACTTTGGGATAGCCGCTGAAGGTCGCTTAGACATCAGTTTGTTATTTACCATTATCGGCTACAATCTGCCGTACTTTTTAGAGCTTATCTTGCCATTGGCGTTTTTTATTGCGCTGATGCTGGTATTTGGCCGTCTATATGTCGATCAAGAAATGGCAGTCATCAATGCCAGCGGTGTGTCGCGTGGTAAGCTGGCACGCTTGATGACGCCATTTATCCTCGCGCTGTTTGTCGGCGAGGCGGCGTTGTCTATCGTTGGTAAGCCGTGGGGGGTGCGCTCATCTGAGGCGGTGTGGCAACAGCAAGCCTTGACCAGTGCCTTTGATTTGATTCGCCCAAAAGAGTTTATCAGTAGTGGTAATTATCATCTGTATGTCGGCAGTCTGAGCGAGGACAAAAAGCAGCTGCAAGATGTGATATTGATCCAATCAGAAAAACCAGAAAAAGGCAGTCAGCCCAAAAACGGGGCGGCCAATACAGCAAAAAATGAGCGTGATCAAAGCGCCGCGGTCTCTGTCGATAATCGCATCGATCCCAAAACCGCTGAGCAGTTGGATATTCCAGAGCTGCCAGAGACACTTGTCAATCATGATATCAGCAAAGACACCATCACCTTAGCCAAACGTGCCGAGCAGGTCGATACAGGGAGCCGCGGCGTGACGCAATTGGATTTGTTTCAAGGACGACGATACGAAGTCGGCGCAGGGAGTCTAAAGTACAATCAAGTAGGCTTTGATCGCTACCGTATCAGCTTGACTGAGTCTGCCAAAGACGTCATCACCGAAGACAATATCGAAACCCAAGCCATCGGGCCGTTGTGGCAAGCGGCAACCGGTAGCGGGAGTACACAAGTGAGCACGGTCGAGGCCAAGCGCGCTGCGCAAGGTGAGCTCGGTTATCGTTTTGCGCTGCCTTGGCTGATGATTATCGCGCCGATGCTGGCGGTACCGCTGGCACAAGTGCGTCCCCGTCAAGGTCGCTGGCTGCGTTTGTTTCCGGCGATTTTATTGTTTGTCAGCTGTGCACTGGGTATCATTTCGCTCAAAAACGCGGTGAGTAAAGGCAGCGTCAGCGTGTGGGCGTATGCGTGGCTAATCCTAGGGTTTATGGCGTTGGCGCTGTATATGAACTGGGGCAGCCGCGTGCAGCACCGCCTGCGCTTTCGCAAACCTCAGCAGCCGCAAACAGTGGCCGACAGTTGCGCCAATCCAAATGACAGCACGTCAGGAGGGCAATCGTAATGCGCTCTTTATTTGCCAAAACACCTAGCGCCGAGCCACTGGCCCAAAAACCCGGTCAACTAAAAGTGCTCGGCCGCTATGTCAGACGCAATGCGCTGCTTGCTATCATCGGGGCCGTTGTCGGTCTATGGGCCTTGCAGCTTACTTTTTCTTACTTATCTGAGCTTGATTCGCTCGATGATAGCTATACGATGAGTGAAGCGATTAAGTATATCTTTTATCGCTCGCCTTACTTTTTAGAGCAATTTATTCCGACAGGGGCGCTACTTGGGGCGGTCGTAGGTTTGGGGCTGCTGGCCAACAAAAGCGAGCTGGTCGTCATGCGTGCCGCTGGTGTCAGTATCTATCGCATCGTCGGTTGGGTGCTACAACCCGCTCTAATTTTTGTGCTGCTTGCCTTAGCGCTCAATCAGTTTGTCTTGCCACACTCCAATCAGTTGGCAAAAGACATCAATGATGAGGACAGCCGCTCGCTTGTGACCTCGGTACGCGGCTATTGGACGGTGCAGCCACGCTTTGAAAATGCACAAGATGGCAGTACAAAGCCTGCTGGCAGCGATATTTTATATATCGACTATGCCGACGTACAAGGCAACATCGGTGAGGTGAAGCGCTGGCATTTGGACAATGATGGCAATTTGCAAACCGCTATTCATGCCAAAGATGGGCAATATGTCGGCCGGCAAGCTCTAGATAGCAGCAGCGGCACACCGAGCGGACAGTATCGTTACGAGTGGCAGCTCAATGACATGACCACGCTTAGTATCAACCAAGGCTTTGAGAGTAGTCAAGCCGTCTTCGCCTCCGATACGCTCAGTTTGCCATTTGCCCCAGAGTCGGTGTATCTACTGACGCGTAAGGCAGAGGATTTGTCTCTGACGCAACTATATGAGCATCGTCAGTTTATGCGAGAGCAGGGCAATCGCTCTTTAGAGCATGAGCTGGCATTTTGGCAAAAGCTGCTGTCGCCGCTATCGATTTTATCGCTGGTGATCGTTGCTTGCTCATTTGTCTTTGGCTCGCTGCGTACGCACAGCTTGGGTCTGCGTATCGTTGTCGCGCTACTGTTTGGTTTGCTATTTAGCTATGTGCAAGATTTGGTTGGCTTTATCTCATTAGCGACAGGATTTTCGCCATTATTGATGGTGCTATTACCGATACTTGGCAGCGCCGCCTTGGGATTTTATCTGATAAAACGGCAGATGTAAGACAATGTGGTAAGTGGTATGCCATCTTTAATGCCCTAAGCAAGAGAATAAAAAAACAAAAATCCCGCTAACATGCTGATGTGTTGGCGGGATTTTTGTTTGTGCAGCTTTTAAGTTACTGAAGCTTATTCTTTGGTCGCCATAGTAATGGTATAGGTTTTGCCCTGTTTGACCTTTTCGCTATTACCAAATACTTCGGTAAACGAGCGCTTCATAAACTGGCGCAAACCATTGATGGTCACCACATAAAACCGCCCACCTTGACGCATACGCGCATAGGCATCGAGGAAGTATAGATAGTGCTGCTCTTTGCCGACTTTGGCTGGCAAGTTTGACATCACAAGGCTAAAATCTTTGTCCGCTGCCACATGATTGAAGCCGTTTGATAAATGTACATCGACATTTTTTAGACCGTTTTGCACGCAGTTACGGCGCGCATATTCTACCGCCATAAAGTCTTTATCAATAAGTGTATGCTGACCGTTCGGGCACTCACGCGCTGCCGTCATGCCGAGCACGCCATAGCCGCAGCCCAAATCGATCGAGTCATCATCCGCCCGAAAATCCACATAATCGAGCAGCATTAGGCTACCGTCATCGAGCTTTTGTGGTGAAAAAATACCCCAAGTGGTCGAAAAGTCAAACGGTTTACCAAGTACCTCTTGGCGAAAATGAATGTCTTCGCGCCAGTGTTCAGCATTTTTTAGCAGGTCGGCAGGGGGACGGTGGTTTGTAGAGTGGCTCATGGGATTCTCGGATAGTAGATAGGTAAAAGGTTAATAAGCTATGGCAGGTATTGTAGCGAGAAAAGGGTCAGTTTGCAGCTAGGGATTGATAGAGCAGATTCTATACTTTGCCGCCTCTATCTCAGATTGTGCTCTGCATATCAAATCTACAATCTCGCTTTCACCACATAAGTATAGGTTTGAGTCATAAAGTTTTTTAATTTTACTTTCGCAAACGCTTTTTTAAAAAGTAGTCAAACACAAACGGGCCAAATGGCAAAAATGAGCCGAGCACGCCAGCCGGCATGGCCCATAGCGGCAGCTTTATTTTGCTGGCTGTGAGCAGCAGCATCAGGATATAAGCGATAAATAGTGCGCCATGTGCCATACCGACATATGTCACCGCCTCAGAAATGCCGAGCATATATTTTAGTGGCATAGCGATACCAAGCAATAATAAAAAAGACGTGCCTTCTAAATAACCCGTTATGGTCAAGTTTTTGAGGGCAGCATGCTGCCCTTTGGTGAGCGTAGGCTGCAAAGATGGCCGAGCTTGCGACACGTTATATTCCTCTTACAATCTTCAATAAATAGTCAGTTTTTATGTTGACCGTTCAATACTAGCCGCGTGGATGATGCTCGGCATGCAATTTTTGTAGTCTCGCTGTCGCCACATGCGTATAAATCTGCGTGGTGGACAAATCACTATGCCCAAGCAATAACTGCACGCTGCGAAGATCGGCACCATGATTGAGCAAATGGGTTGCAAAAGCGTGACGCAGGGTATGCGGTGATAGTTCCTTATCGATACTGGCTACTTTGGCGTAACGCTTGATAAGATACCAAAAGTTCTGCCGCGTCATATAGCCGCCTTGCGCCGTCAAAAACACTGCTTGGCAATTGCCTGACTTGAGATGCGCAACCAAATCGCCACGCCCGTGAGACAGATAATCCTCTAGCGCATCGCTTGCATATTCACCGAGGGGCACCAGTCGGGTCTTATTGCCTTTACCTGTGATTTGCAACCAGCCTGCGTTTAGGTTCACTTGCTCAAGTGACAGATTAATCAGCTCACTGACGCGTAAACCGCAGGCATAGAGCACCTCTAACATGGCTTTGTCACGCAGTCCAAGCGCGGTGCTGGTGTCAGGGGCGGCCAGTAGATTGTCGACATCAGCTTCGCTCAAATCCTTTGGCAATGGGCGACCAAGCTTGGGGCTTTTGATACGCTCGCAGGGATTGTCCTCGCGCAGGTTGCTGGCAATCATCCATAGATAGAACTGGCGCAGGCTTGAGAGCATGCGCGCTTGGGTGCGCGGGGTTTTGTCCTCTATAGCGAGGGTAGATAGGCAGTGCAGCACGTCATCCGCTTGCCATTTGGTCAATGGCGCGGTGTTGGTCAGCTCACAGGTGCGTAGGTCGCGCACATAAGCGTTACGCGTCCGCGTTGCCAGACCGCGCGCCAGCATGGCTTGGCGAAACTCGGTGATATAGGCGGGCTCGTCATCGACAGCCAATGCTTTGGGTTGGCGCTGTTGTACGGCACGGTCACGGCTCATAGGATGCTCGGATATAGGTCAGATATAAGTTAACCACTTTTTTTCTTCACCACATAACGATACAGCGTCGCGCTTGCTGGCGTGGTGTCATCGCCATCAATAGTGATTTCATCGGGATCAGTGTCTAGATTGATGTTTTCTGCCAGTGTTTCTTGAGTCATCAGCTCATGACCCAGATGACGACAGAAATTTGGAATGTCGCGGGTGGTAGCAGGGTCAGTGGCCAGTATCTCAATCACCTCACCGCTATCTGCTTTTCGGATGACTCGGTGCAGCATCATCACAGGCTCAGGACAGATCAGCCCTTGCGTGTCTAGGTGATGGTCGATGGTCGTATCTGGTATTGAAGTGGTCATAGTCATTATCGTAAAGCTAAATAGATAGGTTAAAGATGAATCGTCTGTTTAATCGCTTACTGAGGTGTACTGTCTAGGTCGTCTACGGCTGCTGTCTCTTTGTCAGTATTTGCCACGTCTAAGAAGTTAAAAAAGCGCTTGAAACTGACTTTAAACAAAAACGCCACACCCACCCAGCAAGACAGTCCTAGCCAAGCCGTATCAGCAAATAACAAACCGCCGAGTAACACGATGCTTGAGACGCCGATGGTCATGATTACCATTGATGCTTGGTTTAAGCGATAACGATAAATAATAAAGGCATTATAAAGGCTGACAGGAATGGTCAGCGCCACCAAGGCATAAGGCAGGTTATAAAATAACTGATAAAGCAGCTGACTGTCATGAAAGGCCTTGATGCTAGCGATGGTGCCAAAGACCACAAAAGCAAAAATGGCCGCATAAATCAGATAGATCGCTATCTGGTTTGCTCGCTGTGCGCCCTTGATACGAGCGATAGCAAGCGGCGCAAAACCATGTCGCGACTTATTAGATACAGGTTGGTTTAAAGCGGTGGTCATAATCATCAGTCGTATATATTGGTTTAAAGGATGGGCGTGGCAATACCTAAGCGTTAAGTACTAGCCATCCGCTTGTGCGCGACTACCTGCGCGTCACTGCTTGAGGACACGCCCTAGTCAGGCTTGATCGCATCGATAGCCAAGCTGCTATTTGGATCGGCAAAATACGTCGACATCAAAATACACGCAGAGATATCATCAATCGGGTCGCGCTCGTTTTGGATCCAGCCATTCTCCCACGCGATTTCGCGCGCTGCTACCGATGTCAGACGCTCATCACACAGCGTCACAGTCACTGGTAGGCGCTGCTCCATGACTCTATGCGCCAGCCGCCGCGCAAATTTGTGCGCCCGTTTAGAGAGCATGGAGCTGCTACCATCCATATTAAGTGGCAGGCCGACCACGACTTGTGCCACGCCCCAGACTTTGATAATACCGATGAGGTTGTCCCAGTCTGGCTGACCATTATTCATCGCCAAGATGTCAAAAGCGCGTGCGGTTTGGGTCAAGCTATTACCGAGTGCCATGCCCATTTTTTTGACACCATAATCTAGCGCCAAAATAAGATGCGGCTTTATTTCTGGCTCAGAGTCGCTAAGACCGTTGATGTTAGACTCATTACTGTTAATGCTATTTATATCAAAATCATGATCTGCAGCTTCTTTGCTATCTACCATAAAAGTACTATCCACCATAGTGACGGCTATCCTTTATTTTTTTATCTGTATTCATAGAGCACAATTCATAGAGCATATGCTATTAAGCGTGGCCAATATCACTGCTTAAGTAGTCGAAATTTACGCCAATTTTATCAGCAGCGATCTGCCAGCGCTCCGCAAACGGGGTATCAAACAACAAGTTGAGATCCGCTGGACACACCAGCCAGTCACCACTTGCAAGCTCACGCTCTAACTGGTCTTTGCCCCAGCTGGCATGCCCCAAGCACAGATGATAGTGACCAACGCCTTGGCCTGCGGCGATACGCTTGAGGATATCTTGGCTGGTGGTGATACAGACATTCTCTGAAATAGCAAACGACGATGCCCACTCCGGCTGGCCAGTATGCAGCACAAAACCAACCTCAGGATACATCGGCCCGCCTTCTAAGGCCACGTCTTCCATCACTTGCGGGTCGGTCACTTCGATGCTCAGATCCTCTAATAGCTTGCCCACGCGCGACTGCTCTAAGGGACGATTGACCATCAGACCAAGCGCGCCATGTGCATCGTGACGACAGATATAAATCAGCGCCTGCTCAAACCGTGGGTCTGGCAGCTCTGGTGCCGCGATTAAGAAATGATGGGTCAAATTGGCTTTAGACATAGAAGCAACTGCAACCTAATAATAAAATCAACAATAAAAAGATAAAGACATTACTACATTAAAAACACAACCACACCGGCAAGAGAAGGTTATATGGCGATGATGACCAAAAAAATCAACCAAAGCAAATATTTAGCAGCGGTTTGATTTTAGTGGTCTCGCTCTCAATGGTTTTTTAGCCCTGCGCTCGCTGTTTTAAAATAGGCTAACGATATCCCCCTATGCAGAGCAGAGAGGGCACTGTGCAGGATAGCAAACGCCTTATTTGACATCCGTTAGTAAGCTACGAGCGTGATCACGAGTGACCTCCGTGATGGTCACGCCGCCCGACATGCGTGCCAGCTCATCGACTTGCGCGCTATCTGTCAAGATGACCAGCTCACTTTCGGTTTGCTCGTCATGATGTTTTTGTACCAAGATATGTTGGTGCGCTTGCGCGGCGACCTGTGCTTGGTGCGTGATGGCCAGTAGCTGCTGAGTCTGCCCCAGTTTGCGCAGGAGCTCACCGACCACCTGCGCGGTGCCGCCACTGATACCGACATCGACCTCGTCAAAGACTAACATAGGCTTGGCGGCATCATTGTCCGCATTGGTGGCTTGTAGCACTTGCATCACCAGTGCCATCCGCGACAGCTCCCCACCTGAAGCGATTTTATGCAGCGGCTGCATGGGCATACCGACATTGGCGCTAAACAACAAATCGATATCATGACAACCTTGCGCATTATATTGGCTTGGGTCGGGTTTTTTGGTAAAGACAAACTCACAGCGCGCATTGGGTAGCGCTAGTGGCTGCAGCTGCTGGACCAGTTGTTTCCTGATACGTGGCGCGGCTTTTTCGCGTGCTTCTTGGAGTTTGGTGGCCAGCAGCAGATATTGCTGCCACGCTTGCTCGATTTGCGCGGCCATGGCATCACTACTTGGTTCGTTTTCTAATTGTTCTAATTGCGTTTGCCAGTGGTTGGCTTCCTCAATCAAATCAACAGCGGGTAAGGCGTGCTTGCGCGAGAGGCGATGACCGAGGCTGATGAGATTGTCTAAGGTTTGCAAGCGCTCAGGGTCGGGCAGTTGTTGTTCGGCATAGTCTGATAGTAATCCTATGACTTCGGTGATTTGCTGCTGAGCCAGATGTAGCTGCTCTGAGGCTTGCTCAAACGTCTGACTGACTCCCAGTTGATTATCACACAGCTTGATCGCTTGTCCAAGCAGGGTCATGACGTCTGGCTCATCGGTGTCGTTGTCGAGCAGATGCAGGCCATGACTGGCTTCCATCATCAAAGCTTCAATATTAGACAGCTCTTCGTGCTCCGCCTCGATGTCGGTATAATCAACAGCAAGGAGCGGCTCGATGTCTGCCAGCTGGCTTTGTAACAGCTGGATACGGTCATGGCGCAGCGCTTCGCGGCTGGCAATCTCATCAGCGCGGCGTTTTAGCTGCTGATAGTGTTGATAGCTGCTCGCGGTTTGCGCAGCCAGTGTGGTGGTTTGTGCCATGGCATCCAACCACTGCACCACAAACTGCGGCTTTAGCAGTGCTTGCTGGGCGTGCTGGCTATGAATATTGACCAACAGTGTACCGAGGCTCTTTAGCTCAGCTAAGCTGACGGGCGTACCATTTAACCAAGCCTTTGAGCGCCCTGTTTGGCTAAGCTGGCGACGAATCAACACATCTGGCTCATCTAAGGCGCGATCATGCTCGGCAAACCACTCTGCGACAAGTGCATTGTTTGCCACATCAAACTGGGCATAGATATCGGCATGTGCCGCCCCATGTCTTATCATGGCGCTGTCGGCTCGCTCACCTGCACACAACGACAGCGCATCGAGCAGCAGCGACTTACCGGCACCTGTCTCACCGGTGATGACGTTAAAGCCTTCCGCCATACTCAGCTCATGCTGAGCGATCAATGCAAACTGATGTAAAGTGAGTGATACTAGCATCAACGCCTCTCATGACAGACAATGAGTTTCACCGATTATTTAGATGAAGTCATCGCTAAAATAGAATAAATACAACGATAAAATGGCTCGTTTATGGTACTCAATAGACTATAGTGATTGGCAAATATTATGGTGGCAAACGCCGCTAAATACAAATCATAAAGCCGCGCAATAACATAAATCTCTGCAGCCCGCTTTGGATAAAGTCAGCGGCCCACCGGTGGCACCTCTTGCGCCTGCCGCAACATTTTCCTTGCCCCTGTAACAAACTTTATAGATATAATGTGGTAGCATAATCTCACATAATGACAAACGCTTGCTAGCTTGTTTTATGCTTGTCGTCTGATAATGATAAGTCATCTTATCGTAATATCTCATCGATACCATAGTCGGCATACGCGGGTAGGCATCTTAAGTTGTCAACCAGATGTCAATCAGATATTAAGGCTGATGTCAGTATGTGCGAGAGTCTGTGTCCGCGATTGGGCAAAGACTGTCACTCGATCGAATACAGCACATTTATATAGTAGGCTAGGCCGCTTGCAATGCTGATTCATAAAGTCATTTCATCTGTACTTATTTTTTAGTTTTACCATAATTATTTGATAAGGAAGCCACTATGACAGCGGCGCAATTTACCAATGTAACAGTCAATGCTCATGCGACGGTCTCTTATGATGGTCGTTGCTCAAGCCATACCATTATGTTTGAGGATGGACGTCATAAGACGCTAGGCATCATCTTACCTTGTGATAATTTGGTAGAGCATTATCATTTTAGTACCAATACTTCTGAGCGTATCGAGATCACCAGCGGGGAGTGCGAGGTCAAAATAAATGGTGAGGAAGCGTTTAGCTACTACCGTGCAGGCCAGTCATTTGTGGTCGAAGGCAACAGCGGCTTTAACCTCAGAACCGAAGAGATCGTACAGTATATCTGTCATTTAGAAGGCTAAAGACGCATATACTAAGCCAGTGGCGCAAGTCCGCGCCTACCTGCATTTTGCTAGATAATCTACATAGAGGTTCCTTAGCAAAATTAACCAAATTAGGTACTCATCAAGCGTCACCCCAAATAAAAACCTCAATCGATCGCGGATAAACCATATCAGTCGGTATGGTTTATTTGTTTTTGATGAGGCTGCACTGTTTTTTTATTGTTGTTTTTTATCGTTACTTCTTATCGCTTTAGCGATATCCATTTGATACTTAAGTAGGCCTATTATGGCAAAACCCATTTATTTTTATGGCATTCATGCAATTGATGCCTTACTCAAACATCGTCCGCTCGATGGTCTTAGCTTGTTTGTCCAACAAGGCCGTGACAGCGACCCTCACGTGCAAGCAATCATGGCCGAAGCCGAGGCCAATGGCATCAGTATTCAGCCCACACAAAAAGACAAGCTGACCCAGCTGTGCGGCAGCCCGCAGCACCAGGGCGTGGTGCTTAATGCCCGCCCTCTAGGTTTTGCTGACGAAGCGCTGCTAGACACCATCGCGGGGCGCGAGCAGTGTTTGTTGCTGATACTCGATCAAATCACTGATGCGCATAACTTCGGTGCGTGTTTGCGTACGGCCGTTGCGATGGGCGTGGATGCGGTGATTTGTCCAAAACATCACGCCGCCAGCTTCACCCCAACAGTGGCAAAAGTCTCTGTAGGCGCCGCTGAGCTGATGCCGATTGTCAGTGTGACCAATTTGGCGCGTACGCTTGACCACATCAAAAACGCTGGTGTATTTGTGTTTGGTACGGCGCTTAGTGATGCGGCCAAGCCCATACATGCAGCGGACTTGACCGGCAAAACGGCCATTATCATGGGTTCAGAAGGAGAGGGCATGCGCCGGTTGACCACAGAGCGCTGTGATGAGCTGGTCTATATCCCGATGTCGGGCAATGAGCATGGCAACTTACAAAGCCTAAACGTCAGCGTGGCTACCGGTATGGCGCTGTATGAGGTCAATCGGCAGCGTACTTTAGCTGCTCGGCAAGCGTAAGATAGTTTTGGTGTAGCGGCTCCAGCTGTGCATACAGAGCCGCTAGGTCGCGATCGTTTAAGATGACATCATCAGCGTGACGGTTGCGCGCTTCGCGGCTTAATTGATTGACCATGATGGCTTTGATCTTTTGGACACTTTGCTCATCACGCTGGCTGGCGCGCTCAAGCTGGGTGTCTTCGCTGGCATCAATCACCAGTACTCGTTGGCACAAGTTTGCCAGCCCCGCTTCTGCCGCCTCTATGAGTAGCGGCGCGGACAGCACCACATAAGGCGAAGTGCTGGCGGCTAGCTGTGCTTTTGCCGCTTCTCTTATCGCTGGGTGAGTAATGGCTTCAAGCTCGATGAGCGCCTCAGGATGAGTAAAAACGTGCGTACGCACCGCCGCTCTGTCCATCGAGCCGTCGCCATTTAACACCCAATCGCCAAATTTTCTTTGAATTTTGCGCAATGTCGCGCTGCCTTTTGCCACCACCTCGTGGGCGATCACATCAGCATCGATAATATCGATGCCTTGCTGCGCAAACCAGTCACTAGCAGCAGATTTGCCACTGCCGATACCGCCTGTCAATCCGACTACCAGTGTCTTGCTTTGCTTTTGGTGGGTTTGCGGCTTGTGAGAATAAGGTGAAGCGTTAGCGTTTGACATAATAATGACTTATCTGACCGATATGATAGAGATGAAAACGTGCGCAGCTGTTTTGCCCCATCTGTGCTGATGATTTGAGGCTGGCACAAAGATGAGAGAGATAAGCGCCATTGCCACTTACTCTGCTACTTTTACAGTATGTTTTTTAAAACGTATGGTAAAACTCACGCCTGTTTTAGTAAGTATACATGCCTAAGTACCAACTGACGATATCTGTGCCATATAATAAGGCGACAATACCGGCAATAGCAATGTAAGGGCCGAATGCAAAGGGTCTGCTCTCGCCTTGTTTTTTCATTAAGATCAGCCCGACGATAGAGCCGAGCAGGGAGGAGAGTAAGATGATAAGCGGTAGCATCATAGGCCCCAGCCAAGCGCCCAATACGGCCAACAACTTAAAGTCGCCCTGACCCATGCCGTGTTTTTTGGTGATCAAATAAAACAGCTTTACCACCACCCATAAAGACAAAAACCCCAACAGCAACCCCCAAATAGACTGGCTGGGTGAGACAAACCAGCCTTGGCTGTTGACTGCTAGACCTAGCCCCGCCAAAGGGAAGGTTAAGCGATCAGGGAGGAGCTGAGTATCAAAATCGATACCGGTTAAGGCGATTAGCGTCCATACTAAGACCAATGCCGATAAACCTGTTGCACTCACCCCAAATTGATAAATGATCAGCACAGAGAGTAGGGCGGTGATCAGCTCCACCAGCGGATAGCGGATACCGATGGCGGCGTTACAAGCAGCGCAGCGCCCGCGCAGCATCAGCCAACTGATCAAAGGGATGTTTTGATACCAGGTGATTTTATGAGCGCAGTGCGGGCAGCGCGACGCCGGCCGACTCAAGGTAATGGCGTTGTCGCCTGCGACGATACGGGTCAGTGGCTGCGTATGCTCGCGCGGCATGTCTGCTTGCTCAGCCAGAAACTGACTACATTCTTGCCGCCAGCTTGCAAACATCATCAGCGGGAGCCGATGGATAACCACATTTAAAAAACTACCGACACAAAGCCCTAATAACCCAAATACGACCAAAGCCACGGTCGTATTGTCTTGTAATAACTGTATAAATTGCATGAAATCGCAGTCCTTGAGTGAGGTATTAGCCGACCACTGAGCCCATTTGGAAGATCGGCAGATACATCGCAATCACGAGGCCACCGACCAATACCCCAAGCACCGCCATAATCATAGGCTCCATCAAACTGGTCAGGCCATCAACCGCGTTATCGACTTCGCTTTCATAATAGACCGCCACCTTGTCTAGCATCTCCTCTAAGCTACCAGACTCCTCACCGATACCGACCATCTGTATGGCCATACTGGGAAATAAATTGGTAGAACGTATCGAAAATTGCAACTGCTGACCGGTAGAGACGTCGTTTTTGATCTGCTGAGTGGCATTATAAAACACCACGTTGTTGGTCGCGCCTGCTGTGGAGTCCAGCGCATCGATGAGCGGTACCCCAGCGGCAAAAGTCGTTGAGAGGGTGCGGGCAAAGCGGGCGATAATCGCTTGATAAGCGATATTACCAAACACAGGTAGCTTCAAAACAGCGCGGTCCAAAAAGTCACGGAATTTTTTGGAGCGTTTTTTCGCTTCTGAAAACCCGATAATGGCGCCGCCGACGAGCACAATTAAAACAAACCACCATGACTGCATCCACTCAGACATACCCACCACCATTTGGGTAAAGGCGGGCAGCTCAGCACCAAAAGACTCAAAAAGATCAGAGAACACGGGTACCACTTTGATGAGCAAAATCATGGTCACGATGATGGCGACGATAATAACGGCAATCGGGTATTTGACCGCTTTTTTGATTTTGGCTTTGAGCATCTCACTTTTTTCTTTATAAGTGGCCACCCGCTCGAGCATGGTCTCAAGCGAGCCGGATTGCTCACCAGAATCTACCAACGAGCAAAATAGGTCATCAAAGTAGCGTGGATGCTTGCGTAGGGCAGAGGCAAAGGTACCACCAGATTCGATATCAGATTTTATTTGCAACACCAAATCTTTCATACTGGGATTGTCTAATGAGTCAGCGACAATCTCAAAAGACTGCGTCAAAGGCACCCCAGCTTTCATCATGGTGGCCAATTGACGAGAAAAAATCGCGATATCGATGGGTTTAATGGCTTTTTTAAACGTATAAAGCGGCTTGGGTTTTTTCTTGATGCCCTTAACTGTAATACCCTGTTTGCGCAAAGTGGCTTTGGCCAGCTCTAAGCTGCGACTGGTGGTCTCGCCTTTTACCTTTTGTCCGCGCCGGTTTACGCCATCGTAGACAAAGTCTGACAGCATGTCGGTCTTCACTTTTGCCATGTTTCTACCCTCAAAAATTGTCTTATTAGATATTGCAAATATATAAACGATGGTTCGCCAATAACCTTGACTTTAGCCACTTTTATAACAGTGATTTTATGGCACTGCTCTTGTAAATACAGCTGGGCACAGCGTAGTAGCGATAGCACAACCTTTTGCATTTCTTACTTTATTTTAGCCTAAAAAACCAGTGCTCATCTGTTTTATTTTGAAATATATCTGGTAGATATTATTGCTAGTTTATAAAAGAAAAGCCATACCTACTTATGACTGGCAAATGATGACCAAGATTACTGCTGGTGTCTTTGATAAAAACACCATTTAGCAATGACGCAGTATGCTCCTCTTTGACGCAATGAGAGTTGGTGCTATTCAGAGGTTACTCGCATCATCTCTTGAATACTGGTCACCCCTTGTAATACCTTTAAAATGCCAGAGCGGCGCAGATCGCGAAAGCCGTTTTTGAGCGCAGCGTCTTTGATATCCATGGCATTGCCATCTTCCATAATGATGCGAGAGATGTCTGGGCTGACCTTCATGACTTCATAAACACCCACTCGGCCTTTATAGCCTTCACGGCATTCATTACAGCCGACAGGCTCATAAATGACGTTGTCTGGATCGTCTAGATCGGCATCCGTAAAGCCAAGCTCAAGCAAGCTTTGCCGCGGTACATTGATGGCTTTTTTGCAGTTTTTACACAAGCGCCGTGCCAAACGCTGAGCAATGACCAAGTTGACAGAGGTGGCAATGTTAAAAGAAGCCACCCCCATATTGCGTAGACGCGTCAACGTCTCAGGGGCAGAGTTCGTGTGCAGGGTTGAGAGTACCATGTGGCCTGTTTGCGCCGCTTTTATTGCAATCTCCGCAGTCTCTAAATCTCGAATCTCACCGACCATGACGATATCAGGATCCTGACGCAAAAACGACTTCAAAGCATTGGCAAAGGTTAGGCCAACTTTTTGGTTGACGTTGACCTGATTGATGCCTTCAAGGTTGATCTCCACTGGATCCTCGGCAGTGGAGATATTGGTTGCTCCCGTGTTGAGGATGTTGATACCAGTATATAGCGATACGGTTTTACCAGACCCTGTCGGACCCGTGATCAACAGCATGCCCTGCGGCTTATGAAGAGCCTCTAAAAACATCTCTTGCTGATCTGGCTCATAACCTAAGGCATCAATCCCGAGCATGGCCGATGAGGGGTCCAAGATACGTAGTACGATTTTTTCGCCAAACAGCGTCGGCAAGGAGTTTACCCGAAAGTCGATGGCTTTGTTTTTTGACAGTTTTAGTTTGATACGGCCATCTTGCGGGATACGGCGCTCAGAGATGTCCATTTGTGACATGACCTTTAGGCGCGCTGCGATCTTACCGGCAAGCTGGACAGGCGGGCTGGCCATTTTTTGCATGACCCCATCGACACGAAAGCGTACGCGGTAGATCTTTTCATAGGGTTCAAAATGCAGGTCTGAAGCTCCCATACGAATGGCATCCACCAGCATCTTATTGACAAACTTAACGACAGGGGCCTCATCGACGCTATCACTGAGCTTGGTCTCGCCCTCATTGGTCGCGTCATCCCCTTCTTCAAAACCGACGTTTAAATCGCTATCAGAAAAGCTATCAAGCCCCTGCATACTGTCTGCATAAAGCGCTTCGATGCGTTGTTTGAGCTTATCTTCTTCGACCACCACCGTTTCGATAGACAGCCGCGAGTTAAACGCAATGGCATCAATGGCATCGATACGTGTTGGATCACTTAAGGCGACAAACAAACGCTGACCGCGCTTAAACAAAGGCAAGGCATTAAACTTACGGACGATTTTTTCATCGACCAAGTCTTTAGGGATGACATCGAGGCTCAGGGCGTCTAAATCAAATAAAGGATCGCCAAAAGCTTGTGAGAGCATTTGTGCCAAGTGATAGGCGTCGGCCAGCTTGTTGTCTACCAAGTATGACACCAGTCCTATTTGCTGCTGCTGTGATTCTGTTTGTGCGGTTTTCATATTTGCTTCGCTAACGATACCTTCGCTAATCAGCTGCTGCGCTAAACCACCATATTTGCTGGTTGTGATAGACATGACGACCTCTCCTCAATAACAAACGTTTTGTATCGTTATCTGCTGTTGCACGAATAAATAGGTAGTAAACGAATGCTACTATGCAGTTTTTTTGGGTATTAGGGTAATAATATAGAACATTACTTTAGTTTAAAGAACTTATGGCAACTATTAAACTGTTTATTGACGACACCAAAAAGATAATAAGAAGTCAATAAATAGCGTCAAAGGGCTTAGTGCGGTCAGCCGCTGCAGCCATATCAAGCCATGGCAGCCGATGCATCACCATACTATAGCAGTTGTAAATTATTTGTTATACTGGCGCGCACATTAGCCGAATTGGCATAAATACTTAAGACAGGGTAACTACAGATGCAAGCTTGGGTAATTGGTAATTGGAAACAAAATCCTGCAACGAGCGATGATGTCCAGACATTATTAAGCGATTTATTGGCGACTGCTGATAAAGATGACGGTGCCAATAGCGCTGGTTGCCAGTTAATGGTGGCCCCTAGCTGTATCCACTTGGCCGGTGTCAGCACCCATCTACAAGACAGCCCAGTACTGTGTGCTGCGCAAGATATCAGCGCGCATAGTGGCACTACAGGTGCCTATACGGGGGACTGCTCCGCGCAGCAGGTGGCAGATGCTGGCGCAACTTGGACATTACTTGGTCACTCTGAGCGCCGCCAATATCATCAAGAGATGCATGCTTGTTTACTCAGTAAAATGACTCATGCGTTTGACCAAGGCCTAGGCGTGGTGTTTTGTATTGGGGAGACACAAGCACAGTATGACGCTGGACAAACACTTGCGGTTATCGATGAGCAGCTCACCGTCATAAAAGACATACTAACGCAGCAGCCTGCGCTTGCTGACACCTTATCCGATCGCCTTATCATCGCTTATGAGCCAGTATGGGCCATCGGCACAGGTAAAGTGCCTACCGTGGCCGAAGTCAGCGCGACGCATCAGCATATCAAGCAGACGGTCGCAGACTATGGGGAAGCATTGGACAATATCACAGTCTTATATGGAGGTAGCGTCAATGCTGATAATGCCGATAGTTTTGCGGCAGATGCTATGATTGATGGCGCACTGGTCGGCGGCGCTTCATTAAAGGCTGCCAGCTTTTTGGCAATTGCGCAAGCTTTTGGCAATGGGCAAGCCTAAGGCGTCTGACATTACGCCGAACATCGCAGCTGGGTCGCTGTTATGTGCTGGGTCACTGATATGTATAGTGCTGCTGGTACTGACGCGGGCACTATAAACATGCGGTTATGGTAAGGTCATCATTTGTATACAAAATGTCTTTATCAGTTGATAAAAGTGGGTTTAACAGTGCCCTTGTAATCGTGTACAATGCGCCTTATTTATATAATCTCATATATAAGCGGGTTGGGCAGTGACTTTTGCGCAAAGTCACCTCTGTGCTTGCATAGTAGGTAAAGTAGAGTTAGTAGGTAACGTAAAAGGTTTGCGCTAAAAAGTTAACATTGTTATTTGCTAATATTCCAGACTTTTAAGTCGCCTTGTTATATTGTCGCTTTGTTAGACGCAAGTCAGCTAAGTCAGCTTATATATTGATTCTTAGATTTATTTTCCGTTATCAGTCGTCATTACGCGGCAAAAGAGGCCAGCATGTTTACGTTTATATTAGCCCTGCATATTATTGTGGCGATTGCCATGATTGGCTTGATTTTGATACAGCATGGTAAAGGGGCAGACGCTGGGGCTTCTTTTGGTGCAGGCTCGTCTGGTACCGTCTTTGGGGCGGCAGGCTCCGCAAACTTTTTGACGCGCGCGACCGCTGTTTTGACAGTGATATTTTTTATTACCAGTATGACACTCGCGGTCCATGCGCGTAAACAAGCAGAAGATCAGTTTCGCTTAGATGCACCTGTGTCAGCACCGCAAACGCCGCGCCCCTTGACCCAAGACCCTCAATAACAGCTGGCTTACTATCGGCCTATATGGGCAGCCTTGTAGGCGATAGCGTAGTAAGTGGTTGGTTTTTTATGGATTGGGGTTTGAATGACGGTCTTTTTTTCAGCAGTACTTGCTATTTTTAGACGTTAGATTTACAATGCCTTTTCTGTTTTTCGCAGTCCAGCTTTAGAGTGGCTTATATAGACACTCAACAAGCTCAATAGCATAGTAAAAGCAGTAAAAAACGCGATTGTGGTGGAATTGGTAGACACGCCATCTTGAGGGGGTGGTAGCGCAAGCTGTGGGGGTTCAAGTCCCCCCAATCGCACCAAGTTTTATGACGCAGCATGACGTCAGGGCAGATTGATGATAAATGGCTTGTTTAAATTTTATTTAAAATAAGCATTGACAATCATACAAACCTTCCCTATAATATGCGTTCTAGATTGATGCGGGGTGGAGCAGTCTGGTAGCTCGTCGGGCTCATAACCCGAAGGTCGTTGGTTCAAATCCAGCCCCCGCTACCACTTTTTATACTGATGTTTTGTACACTAAATTTGTCAGTAACGATTAACCCACCATAATGTTTGTGGGTTTTTTTGTATCTGAAGGTCAGTGTTATCGCGGTATCTATCCTACTTATGCTAAGCTCTATGTCTGTAGAGCACGATACGGGTCGTCACTTGCCGCCATTGGCACGATTGTTTCGTAAGCACACTATCTTTTATTCCTCACTCCTTTATCGATAGTACTGCTTTATGAATAATAAAAGCAATGTTTGGCTGAGCTTGATGTTTTTTTGCTCAGCCTTATATAAACGCGCATACATACAACGATCTGTCTTGGTTTACAATATATGAGTATGACTCATCACGGTGAGTGATTATCATCGGTAAACGATCAGCATAACTTTAATAGAGTTTGTGAGTACGATAGATAAGTGAACAGGAAAATATAAACAAATTATGAAGCTTTCGACCAAAGTTGCAGAACTGACCAATATCATCGCGCCTGCAGTTACTGCTTGTGATGTGGCGCTATGGGGCATAGAGTTTGCGCCCCAAGGCCGTCGCTCGTTGCTGCGCATTTATATTGAGGCGTTGCCAGAAGAGCAGGCTCAGGGCAAACACGTCACTATCGAAGACTGTGCGGCGGTGAACCATCAAGTCAGCGGTATTCTTGAAGTGCATGATCCCATCGCAGGTGAGTATGTCTTAGAGGTGTCGTCGCCTGGTTTTGATCGCGCGTTTTTCTCAGATGAGCAAATGCATGCGTATGTTGATCAAACCATCAGCCTGCGTTTGATCCAAGCGATCGGGACAGGTGAGCAAAAACGCCGCAAAGTGACAGGTACGCTAGACAGTATCGATGCCACTTCATTGAAGTTGACGGCGGCTGATGGCGAGCAGTTTGATATTGCGTTAAGTAATATTGATAAAGCCAATCTGGTATACGAAGATGCTTAGGTGGCCTACCTGAGCGACTGCACAAATGACCTAGATGGTTTATGGTGAAAAACAACGTTAATACATTAATGATAAAATTTAAGTCAATTAAAAAATGATAGGACAGGTATAGCATGAGTCGTGAAATCTTAACGGTAGTAGAAACTGTCAGTAATGAAAAGGGCTTAAATCCTGAAGATATCTTTGAAGCTATAGAAGATGCTTTGGTGGTATCAACCAAGAAAAAAGTATATACCGACCAGCCAGAAGTGGCGGTACGCGTATCAATCGACCGTGCAACTGGCGATTATGATACTTATCGTTATTGGACAGTGGTTGCCGATGAAGATCACGAAATGCCGGCTTGTCAGTTGGCCATCAGTGACTTAGATCAAGACGAGTGGTCCATCGGTGACATCAAAGAAGAGCAGATTGAGTCGATTGAGTTTGGCCGTATCGCTGCCACACAAGCCAAACAAGTCATTATCCAAAAAATTCGTGAAGCGGAGCGTGCGCTAGTTGCAGACGCTTTTGAGCCACGTATCGGTGAGATGATGTATGGCGAAGTAAAAAAACAAACTCGTGATGGCTATATCATCGACTTAGGTGATAATGCCGAAGGCTATTTGTCACGCGATCAGATGTTGCCTCGTGAGCAGTTACGTCCAAAATCACGTATCAACGCTATTTTATATCATGTTAACCGTGAAAACCGCGGTGCCCAGCTGCTTTTATCACGCACGCACCCTGAGATGCTCTCAGCTTTGATGCAAAAAGAAGTGCCTGAAATTGCAGAGCAAATCATCGAAATCCGTAACGTCGCTCGCTTGCCCGGGACTCGTGCTAAAATAGCAGTCAAGACCAACGACCATCGTATTGATCCAGTTGGCGCTTGTATTGGTATGCGTGGTACGCGTATCCAAGCGGTGCAGCAAGAGCTCGATGGTGAGCGTATCGATGTGGTGGTGTGGTCAGATGACCCAGCCCAATTTATCATCAGTGCGCTAGAGCCAGCCGATGTTAGCAGTATCATCCTCGATGAAGACACCCAGACCGCTGACATTATCTTTAGCACCAACGACCAGCTCGCGCGTGCGATTGGCTCACAAGGTCAAAACGTCCGTCTGGCCTCAGAGCTGACTGGTTATAAGCTCAATATGATGCTAGAAGAAGAGTATCAGCAGCGTCAAGAAAACGAATCCAAAGCCTTTATTGAGCTGTTTTATGAGCGTTTGGAGGTCGATCATGATCTGGCACAAGCGCTGGTGGATATTGGCTTTACCAGTATCGAAGAAGTCGCCTACGTACCTGTAGAGACTTTTTATGATATCGAAGGTTTGGACGACGAAGCGATTGACATCATTCAAGAGCGTGCAAAAGAAGTGGTCATCGCAGATGAGCTGGTCAAACAACAAAACATGAAAGAGCCAAGTCAAGAGCTGCAAGAGCTTGAAGGTATGACGGTCAGCTGGGCCTATAAAATGGCACAAAAAGACATCATCACCGTAGATGACTTGGCAGAACAAGCCGTCTTCGATTTAGAAGATATCGAAGGATTAGATTCTGAAACTGCAGGACAACTCATCATGAAAGCTCGGGAATCTTGGTTCGATGAATAAGCGGTAACTGCATATCGCTGTCTTTTGGTGATATGCTATTGATAATAAAGCGCTGATAACAGGCACTCATACCGTCACAGGCGTTATTGCCGTATAAATACGGACAGATGAGCGCATGAAATCAGCCTTACCCCAATCATTTGTAGCCAACAACTGAATTGAACATATAGCAAATAATAGACAGTAGGTGATAATAAATGGCAGATAAGACCGTCAAAGAACTGGCAGATATGGTAGGCAAAACCGCAAGTGCTGTAAGACAGCAACTGGTGGATGCCGGGCTGCCTGCTCGCGCAGAGGATGACCCAGTCACCGAGCTTGAGCAAGAGAAGTTGGTGACGTATTTAAAGCAAAGTCATGGTCAGCAAGAAAAGCGCCGTATTAGTCTGAAGTCTAAGACGACTAGCACTGCGCGTGTGACCGGCTCTTCAGGTAAGTCTAAGAGCGTCAATGTGGAAGTGCGTAAAAAGAAAGTCTTTGAAAAACCCAATCCAGAAAAAATGGCTGAAGAGTTGGCTGCTCGTGAGCAAGCCTTAATCGAAGCCCAAGCTCGTGCTGCTAAAGAAGCAGAAGAACGTGCTGCTGCTAAGAAAAAAGCAGAAGAGCGTCAAGCGGCAACACTGGCCGCTATGCGTGCAAGCCTAGGTTCAAGCAAAAAGTCTGACGATAAAAACGACGATATTTCAGCCTCTGTGGTGGTAAAAAAAGGTGGTAAAGCAGCCACTGAAGTGAAGCCAAAAGAGCAACCGAAGAAAAAAGCCGCTGCGACCAAACCGAAGGTAGAAACTGCTGCTGAGCGTAAAGCTCGTGAAGCGCGCGAAGCCGAGGAAGCGCGTCTGCGTGAAATTGAGGCAGAAACACGCCGCAAGCAAGCAGAAGAAGCGCAAAAGCGTACGCTTGAGCAAATGCGTAAAATGGCAGGCAAATATACCGATCGTGAGCCTGTGGCAGAAGTGCGTAAAGATGAGCCGTTGGCCGAAGGTCTGGTCGGTGATGCTCTAGAAGAGTCGTTTGAAAAAGAGCGCCGTGAGATCAAGCGTGGTGCTAGTAGCACGGGTGCTCGTGGCCGCCGCCGTAAAAACCAAGATGAGCGTGAATTCAAAAACCGCAAAAACGGTTTACGTTCAACGCAAGCCTCACAGCACAAGTTTGAAAAACCTGTCGAAAAAATCGTCTATGACGTCGAAATCAGTGAGCACATCACTGTTGCAGATCTTGCACAGCGTATGGCAGTCAAGGCTCGTGAAGTCATTAAGTTACTGATGAAAATGGGTGAAATCGCTCGCGAATCAGACACCATCGATCAAGCGACAGCAAGTCTGATCGTTGAAGAGATGGGTCACAACCCTGTCCTTGTCAGTGATACCAAGGTCGAAGACGATCTACAAGATGCTGTCGATGAGCGCAGCAGTAACGTGCAAACCCGTCCACCTGTCGTCACTATCATGGGTCACGTTGACCATGGTAAGACCTCATTGCTCGATAAGATTCGCGAGACCAAAGTAGCGACTGGCGAAGCGGGCGGTATCACTCAGCATATCGGTGCTTATCATGTTAAGACTGACCGCGGTGTGATTACTTTCCTTGACACCCCAGGTCACGCAGCATTTAGTGCCATGCGTTCGCGCGGTGCGCAAGCGACAGATATCGTCGTCTTGGTCGTGGCCGCTGACGACGGTATGATGCCGCAAACAGCAGAAGCCATCGACCATGCGCGCGCTGCTGGTACACCGATTATCGTTGCTATCAACAAAATGGATAAGCCAAGTGCTGACCCAGATCGCGTCCTCAATGAGCTGACCACCAAAGAAGTGGTGTCAGAAGATTGGGGCGGTGATACCCCAATGGCACGTATCTCTGCTAAGACAGGCGACGGTATCGACGAGTTGTTAGAGCTTATCGGATTGCAAGCTGAGCTGATGGAGCTAGAAGCACCGCTTGATGGTTCAGCGCAAGGTGTGGTCATCGAGTCAAGACTAGAAAAAGGTCGTGGTCCTGTGGTGAGCGTGTTGGTCAAAAAAGGCACACTCAAGCAAGGCGACTTGGTATTGGCAGGTGAATACTACGGCAAAGTGCGCGCCATGACAGATGAGCGCGGTCAGCGTATCAAGTCAGCTGGCCCTTCTATTCCTGTCGAGATTTTAGGTTTACCTGAAACGCCAGCCGCTGGTAGCGAGTTCTTAGTCGTCACTGATGAGAAAAAAGCACGTGAAGTTGCGGACTTTAGAACCAATCGTGAGCGCGAGCGTCAACTCGAGCGTCAGAACAAAATGCGTTTAGAGAACATGTTTGATCAGATGGAACAAGGCGATGTATCGACCTTAAACATCGTGCTAAAAACGGATGTTCGTGGCTCATTAGAAGCCTTACTGGCCGCCTTAAACGAATTATCAACGGACGAAGTCAAAGTCAGAGTGATCAGCTCAGGTGTGGGCCCTATCTCTGAATCTGATGTCACGCTTGCTGAATCTAGCGAAGCGGTATTGCTCGGCTTTAACGTCCGCGCAGATAGCGCCGCACGCCGCAAAGCCGATGTCGCCAATATCGATATCCGCTACTATAGCGTCATCTATGGTCTAATCGATGATGTCAAAGCGGCAATGAGCGGTATGCTAGCGCCTGAGCATCGCGAACAAATCCTTGGTATCGCTGAGGTTCGCGAAGTCTTCCGCTCTAGTAAGTTTGGTGCTGCTGCTGGTTGTATGGTGGTCGAAGGTACAATCTACCGTAACAAGCCTATTCGCGTCTTGCGTGATGACAAGGTTATCTTTACCGGTCAGTTGCAGTCATTACGTCGCTATAAAGAAGACGTCAATGAAGTACGTACTGGTATGGAGTGTGGCCTTGCGGTTCGTGGCTATGATGTCGAAGTGGGTGATAAGATCGAAGTCTTTGAAATCCAAGAGTTCGCTCGTACTATCTAAAAACAAAGCTAGATACAAACACCCCTCAGACCATAGGCTCTATCAGCCAAGTCTAAAAGGTGTGGTGGATAGACCGTAGTACAGAGGCCTAACAGGTACATCCTGCTAGGCCTTTTTTACCATAGATAAGTCCTCATAACCAAGTCACTTAACCAATAAAAATAAGCCATATTAACTAAGCCATACTAATATTAAGGTAATAACATGAATCAACGTTTACAACGCTTAGCCGATCAAATCCAGCGTGAGCTTGCCGTCCTTATCCGCGACGAAGTCAATGATCCGCGTCTGACCGGTTTTGTCACCATCTCTAGTGTCAAAGTCAGTCCTGATTTGGGTTACGCTGACATTTATGTCACTATCATGGAGCCAGGGCTCGATGATGCGATGACCAAGACCAATCATGAAGAGAGCATCAATGTGCTCAATAAAGCAGCAGGATTTTTGCGTACCGAGCTTAGCCACAGCCTAAAAACGCGTACAACCCCACGTTTGCGTTTTCACTATGATGAAGTGACAGCGCATGGTAATTATATGATGGACTTGATCAATCAGGCCGTCAGCAAAACCGAAAAAAACGAGCATGACGAGTAAGCCCATATTATGCCTATCCCAGCGAAGCAAAATGACAAGATAAAAGTCTCAGGGGTTCTTTTAGTGGATAAGCCCTATGGTCTGACCTCGCAGCAAGTGGTGTCCAAGGTTAAGTATTTGTTTAAATCCCCAAACCATGACAGCAAAAAAGCAGGCCATACGGGGACGCTTGACCCCATGGCCACTGGTCTGCTGCCGATTTGTCTGGGAGAAGCTACCAAGTTTAGCCACTATCAGCTAGATGCCGACAAATCTTATCAAGCCACCATTTTGCTTGGCGGCCAGACAGATACAGGGGATGCTCAAGGTCAAGTAATTGCAACGGCCTCTGTGCCGACATTTGATGCTGCCGCTTTAGAGGAGCTTGCCCAGCAGTTTTTAGGCGCGCAGCAGCAGATACCACCGATGTACTCTGCCCTAAAAAAAGACGGTAAAAAGCTTTACGAATATGCCCGCGCTGGCATCGACGTCGTGCGTGAGCCGCGAGATATTATCATCCGCTCTATTCGCCTAACAGCACTCGATCATGAGCAGATTCAGCTAACCGTCACTTGTAGCAAAGGCACTTATGTGCGCGTGCTGGGTGAAGACATCGCTAAAGCGCTCGGTACACTCGGCCATCTCACCGCCCTGCGCCGCTTACAAGTTGGTAGCTTTAAGGTTGATAATGCCATCACTTTATCTGCTCTAGAAGATCTGCCATTGGTCGAGCGTTTCACGCAGCTGATGCCGATAGATGCCTGTATCGAAATACCTGCACAAATGACGCTGACGGCCGAGCAATGTCAGCGTATCCATATGGGACAGCGTCTAAATGTGTCTGCACAATTGACAGATGAGCTACATGTTTATATATCCCAACAGATTCTCCAGTCTACCAGCAGCCAAGTAGTAGCAGCGGCTACTGCAGCTCACGAAACGACTGTCAGCAACACAGCTCTCGCCTCTGACGTACCAGTAGATATTCGTCTGCTAGATGAACAAGGTCAGTTTTTGGGTTTGGGTGCTGTCAGTCTAAACGGTAGGCTACAACCGAAAAAGCTTATTCAACGTTAATGTTACCGTTTTGGTTGATCAGCGGCTTATTGCCCAGTTGGCTTACTAACAGTTTACACTAATCACATATCGTCACATTTTATTGCAGGTTTCGCCTATGGTGAGACCTGTTTTTTTTGTACATTGATTAAGTCAGCGAGGGAAACGTGACATCATAATAATAAAAATACTCATAATAAAAATAACAATTAAGAGTTCTATTAATATAAGAAAAAACAGGACGTTTGAATGGATTATAAAAATAATAATAAATTATAAGAAAAACTAGAAACGCATTATAGTTTTACTATAGAGGATTGAGAGGGAAGATAATAATAATTATCAATAAAAATATAAGTAAGTAAAAATAATGGATTATGGTTTTGCTATCTAACAATAGAATAGTAAATACCCGGCTATAAATCGATAAAAAGTAGTTTCTAACAACGACAACGATAAGGATACAGATAACGATGAAGACCATTGCTTTTTTATTACATAATCACTTTGAACAAGCCGAGTATGAAGATGTCAATAACCAGCTAAAAGATAAGGGTTATCAGACAGTGTTGATTACTACCAACAAAGACAAGCAAGTCCAAGCGATGCAGCAAGACGTCGATAAAGCAGATACGTTTACTGCTGATATTTTTGCTAGCGAAGCAGACGCGAACGACTATGACGCGCTGGTCTTGCCGGGCGGTACCGTCAATGCTGATACCATACGCGGCAAGCAAGACGCCCATCAGCTGATTCATGCCATTAATGATGCTGGTAAGCCTCTAGCGGCGATTTGCCATGCGCCTTGGGTGCTTATTAATGCCGGTATCGCAAAAGGTAAGACGCTTACGGCTTATCATTCGCTAAAGACAGATTTGCAAAATGCTGGGGCAGACTTTGTAGACCAGACCGTACAAGTCGATGGTAATTTGATTACCTCACGTAATCCAGACGATATTGACAACTTCGTTGCTGCTATTGACAAAGCATTATCGTAACTGTGTATGTGCAATATTTTGTATATTACTTGTTCTGTCTAATAACCTTTAAACGCTAAGACTTATTTTATAATCAAGTTTTATAATCAAGAGGAAGCTATTATGGCTAATTCAAATCCAAACGATACAAAGCTAGAACAACAACGCTCAGAATCAGCAAAGGCGGCACTAAAAAGCCAAACTGAAGACAACCACACAGAAGACTCTGAGGCAGCGGCTGATAGAATTGCTGATAATTTAGAAAATGTAAAAAAAGATCAGTAATTAATACAGCTGATTTATAATTGAGTTTAGCTGTAACTAAATGGGAATAATAAAAATAGGAGGGATTATGAGTCAGTCCACAGATAATATGGATCAACAAGAACAAGAAATTGAAAAACTGGCTGAGGATATCAATCCACGTGAAGATGCGACGCCAGATAGCTTAGCAGAAGCCACCACGGTGCCTTTAGAGGACAATGAGCTGGGCGCGCATGCAGCACAAAAAGATGCAAAAAAATAGAAGCCTTTTATAGTCAGTTGAAAACAAAACTGTCATAAGTTCCAAAGCGCTACTGGGATGAATTCTCGCAGCCTCTGTGTATACAGCACTTAAGGAAAATTTATACCAGTAGCGCTATAACATTTTTAAACTGAATCTACTATCATCTTTTGACGCGTTTGAGTCGGTTTGTATCTTACGCTTTTTATCACAAACTAATATGAAAAACTGCTGTGAGTTCAGCAGTTTTTTGTTATAATTGCCGCCACATTTAAATTTGGTTTGAAGATAGCATTAGGCTTAAATCATTGCGCTCATAAGGAGCGAGATAAAGCCTTGACTTATCTGCCTTTTTTAAATGATGATCTTATGTGATTGAGCTTAGCGACACTAGGTCAACTCTAGTAATGCAGGGTTGTCCTGAATGCCGTATAAGCTGTTTTACTTTTTATTTTACTGCTCTATATATCGCTCAAATTCGAGCATATTTAAAGCTTTTAGCATTGCCGGAGATATTTATGCTAACCAATACTGATCGCGAACAAATCATTGCCCAATATCAGCGCAGCGAAAACGACACAGGTTCTCCAGAAGTACAAGTAGCGTTGTTAAGTGCACGTATCAATGATTTGCAAAACCATTTTAAAGAGCACAAAGCTGACCATCATAGCCGCCGCGGCCTTATCCGTATGGTGAACACGCGTCGCAAATTGCTTGATTACCTAAAAGGTAAAGATCTTGGTCGCTATACCACTCTTATTAGCCAGTTAGGTCTACGTCGTTAATACAGCGACGATAGTACGAGCGCTCATTCAGATAAGTGACGCCCCTTTAGGCGCTAATTGTCAATCTTCGAGCAGAGCGCGTCACACTTACTTGCTGATATCGATACAATAGATTTTTCTAAAAACGGTGTGGAATAGTTTCACGCCGTTTTTTTATGCTTATTTATAAGAAGTTAAGAAATTAAGAAGTTAAGAAGTAATACTGTCTGCTCGGTGATGCGTGTGGCACGTGTGCTGTGTGTTATTCTTACTATCTGTTATATTGATAATGGCCGATCGTCAGCGGTGGACGTACCGTTTTGTAATTGATTGGTCAATAGCCACAAATCACTGTAAAATAATGCATTGTTAACTTGATGGCTTAGCGATTGTTAGATAGAGGACTTGCCAGTGAGTAGGGTGTTTATGCAGGGAGTGCCAATAAGGCAGTCATCATAAATATATTGCACAAGGTAGCATAAGATGCAGGTAGCTAAGCGCGCTGCATCGGTTTTAGATAATAGATCGATCAAACGATAGTAAGACCACATCTGCACAGCCACATATACATACCAGCAAAATATCTGTGGCAGGCATGGATACAAAGATCGTAATGAGATATGCCGCCGCGGCTATGACATAGCAAACGATGTCAGTCAGCGGGCGGCTATATTCAAAGAATTTTAATGACAGATATCAGCTTTATACGATGCTGATATTAGTTTTTGTCAGTCAACATTAGGAAGATTATATGACAATGTTTAATACCATTAAGCGCGAATTTCAGTATGGCGACCAGCAGGTTGTCATTGAAACAGGACGCGTGGCTCGTCAAGCCAACTCTATTTTGATTCATATGGGCGGGGTGACTGTCCTTGTAGCAGCGGTAGTAAAATCAGAAGCCAAAGAAGGTCAAAACTTCTTTCCGCTCACCGTAAACTATCAAGAAAAAATGTATGCCGCGGGTAAAATCCCAGGCGCTTATGGCAAACGTGAAGGCCGCGCCAGCGAGTTTGAGACCCTTACCTCGCGTCTTATCGACCGTCCGATTCGCCCGTTGTTCCCTGAAGGTTATGTAAACGAAATCCAAATTACCGCCACCGTGGTGTCATCAGACAAGACTCAGTCTGCTGATATCGCAGCGCTTATCGGTGCGTCAGCGGCACTTGCTATCTCTGATGCGCCATTTAATGGCCCTGTCGCGGCAGCGCGTGTTGGTTTTATCAATGGTGAATATGTACTCAACCCAACGCTTGAGCAGCTAGAGAGTAGTGATCTGGATTTGGTGGTTGCCGGTACCAAGTCAGCAGTGTTGATGGTAGAGTCTGAGGCTGCAGAGCTGTCAGAAGATCAGATGTTGGGTGCTGTGTTATACGGTCATCAGCAGCAGCAAATCGTCATCGACAATATCGCCTCTTTGGCAGAAGAAGTCGGCACTGCCAAGCAAGAATTTGCGGCACCTGAGCGAGATCAGACGCTTGAGAGCAGCATGAAAGCGCAGTTTGGTGAGCAAGTGGCTGATGCCTATACCATCACCAACAAACAAGATCGCTATAGCAAACTTGATGATATCAAAAATGCTGCCATCGAAGCGCTGGCAGGGGATAGCGAATCAGAAGACTATGACAGCAAAGTCTCTGAGATAAAAGACATCTACGAAGATCTGAAATACCGCACCGTTCGTGACAATATCTTATCAGGTAAGCCGCGTATCGATGGCCGTGACCTTGAGACCGTGCGTGCGCTAGACGTGCAAGTTGGCGTATTACCTTATACCCACGGTTCTGCGCTATTTACGCGTGGTGAGACGCAGGCGCTAGTAACCACGACGTTGGGTAACAGCCGTGATGTCAATATGATTGATTCACTAAGCGGTACGATTCGTGATCATTTCATGCTGCATTACAACTTCCCGCACTTTTCTGTCGGCGAGACAGGCCGTGAAGGTATCCCTAAGCGCCGTGAGATCGGTCATGGTCGCCTAGCTCGCCGCGGTGTTCAAGCCATGCTACCAGATAGCGAGCGCTTCCCGTACGTCATTCGTGTGGTATCGGAGATTACCGAGTCAAATGGTTCGTCTTCTATGGCGTCTGTGTGCGGTGCTAGCTTGGCATTGATGGATGCTGGCGTGCCTCTAAAAGCCCCTGTGGCAGGTATTGCTATGGGTCTGGTAAAAGAAGGCGATCGCTTTGCTGTTCTATCAGATATCTTAGGTGACGAAGATCATTTGGGCGACATGGACTTTAAAGTGGCGGGCTCAAAAGACGGTATCACTGCGCTGCAGATGGATATCAAAATCGAAGGCATCACCCCTGACATCATGGAGCAAGCGCTAAAGCAAGCGCATGCTGGTCGTATTCATATCCTTGAGGCGATGAATAAAGTCTTGCCGCAAAGCCGTACTGAAATCAACGCGCATGCACCAAACTATGCGGTCATCGAGATCAATCCAGACAAGATCCGTGATGTCATTGGTAAAGGCGGCGCCATGATTCGTCAGTTGACTGAAGAGACTGGTGCAGTCATTGATATCGATGACGGTGGTACGATTCGTATCTTTGGTGAAAACAAAGCAGCGACCAAAGCGGCAATTGGCAAAATCGAAGCGTTGACGGCTGAAGTGGAAGTAGGCAAAACGTATGCCGGTACGGTTGCTCGTATCGTAGACTTTGGTGCCTTTGTCAATGTACTGCCAAACACCGATGGCCTTGTGCATATCTCACAAATCGCAGAAGAGCGCGTCGAGAGCGTATCAGACTATCTGAGCGAAGGTCAGACAGTCAATGTCTTGGTTCAAGACGTCGACAACCGTGGTCGCATCAAGCTAACCATGAAGGGTGTTGAGCAAAATTAAGCTGTCGTTATAAGCGTGTGATGCGTTTTATAAACACCCAAAACCGCTTTAAGTTGTTCTTTATGAACGCTTAAGGCGGTTTTTTTTGGCCGTTATAAAGCCGATAGCTCATACAACACAATCAATATAGTTAGCTGAATGTAAAACTGTTATGGATTTAAACGCGCTACTGGTATAAATTTTACTTGCGTGCTGCGTTCCCAGAGGCTGCGCAACCTACGTTTAAAAATAGCATCCCAGTAGCGCTATGACATTTTTAGAGTGTAACGACTATATACATGTTGCTGGTGTCGACTGGTGTGTCGGTTAGACTTAAGCAAGCACGGATGCTTAAATGTCAAAATGCTTGGGGACGTGTATATCGATACGCAGTTTGGGCAGATCTTGTAAATGCTGCATCAAAAGCGGTAATGTCTCTGTAGCCCAATCTGGCAGTACGGCGTTTGCTAAATGCGCGGTAGCAGGTGAGTGCTGCCGCGTAGTATCATAAATTAAGGGACGGGCCAGAAGAGCGGCCCTACGCATTCCTTGATAGCGTATCAGCGGTATCAGCTGCTCACGTAACTGTATCAACGCGGCAGTCAGCCAGCGCATACGAGCCGAATGGTAGGGATGGTCTGATATCACAAGATTGGCAATGTGGCTTGGCTGATTGCCATTACTACTGGCTGCAAGTCCCGCTTGCTCGCGCATGCGCTTATGCAAAAGACAGCTGCCCACGTGCAAGCTACCGTCGCGGCAGGCACGATGATAGCGCTGGTAGTTGTCAGGAAACAGCGTTTTGGCGCGCGTGAGAATAGGGTCTAACAAAATGCCAGCAGTATTGACAGGCAGGATAAGCAGCTGCGCGCTACTATTTAAGATAGGGGCGTGAGTGAGTTGGATGCTTGCCATGATCAGCCCCTTAAAAAAATCCTTATTGCTCAGTGGTTTTGCTGGCGTTATCCGCTTCTAGCTGGGCGATTTGCTGTTCGAGTAGAGCGATTTGCTCTGCTTTCATATCTGCAAGTTTTTTATTCATTGCTAATTGCTCAGCGGCCAGTTTTTCTTGCTCGGCGAGACGTTGGCGCTCATCCTCTAACCGATCAATCTCTTCTTTGGCTAAGCTATTATTCTGTGGTAGCGGTGCTTGTAGGATGGCTTTTGGATCTGGTATTTGGTTGCTGGCCATCGCAGCGCTATTGTTTTCGGTATTTATCGTATCATTTGGTGAGACATCGGGAGACGCTACTGTATTTGTTGTTTTAGTCTGTTCAACTAAGGCCGACGAGGATTGGTCGATAGGCTCGCTTACTTTAGGCTGAGACTGCGTCCAAATAAAGTAACCAAAAACTGCAACAAGCAAAACCAATATCACAGCGACTGCGGCTTTTGAGTGCGATTTAGAGGGTTTGTTGTTTAGATGCTTATTTAATAAAGGGTGCGGTTTTTTGTTTTTCATACTTTGGTCGATTTATGTCAAAGATATCAGTGCCCATACTATAGCAAACTCAAAATAAAAAGCCTATCTATTAAAAGATAGGCTTAAAACACCGTTAAAGAATAAAACACGTCGCTATCATCAAATAGCGACATGTGCCGTTTAGGGCTTAAACTTCACTGTTCCGCTGGTGCCTGTCGCCATGGCATCGCGAGCGATCTGGTCTTCGGCATGGTTTTTGGCACTGATGGCCTCAGGGTCTGGACGGCGCTCTGTGTGCCCGCACTGGGTACACTCGATATATTCATCAGCTACTGGCGTGACGATATTTATCTGCACCACCGCATCCATCGCCTGACATTTAGGGCAACGAACACCTGCTAAAAACCGGCGCTTGGGGGTTGATGATTGATAACGCATTTAGATGCCCTCGCGCGTGCTGTGACGCGTGCTATGAGTAGTATCGGTATTTTGCATGCCTTGAGTCGCGACAAAACCGCTATGGCGCAATAAAGCATCAATGCTGGCACTACGGCCACGGAAGTTTTCAAAATTGGTCTTGGCAGGGAAGCTACCACCGACCGACAAAATCGTCTCACGAAACGCCTTGCCAGTGATAGGGTTAAAGATACCCTCTTCTTCAAACTTACTAAAGGCATCGGCAGAGAGTAGCTCTGCCCATTTGTACGAGTAGTAGCCAGCCGCATAGCCGCCTGCAAAGATATGACTAAAGCCATTGGCAAAACGGTTGTAGTCGGGGATTTGCATGAGAGCGACGTCACGACGTACCGCATCTAGTGTCGCCAAAATACCCTCATAATCAAGTGCTGGCGTGTGTGCATGAATCAGCAAATCAAACAAGGCAAACTCGATTTGACGTAAGGTCTGCATGCCGCTTTGGAAGTTTTTTACCGCCAGTAGGGCATCAAGCTTATCGGCTGGTAGTGGCTCGTCAGTATCGACGTGACTACTAATCAGCGCGATGCCCTCGCTGTCCCATGCCCAGTTTTCCATGAACTGACTGGGCAGCTCGACGGCGTCCCATTCAACCCCATTGACCCCAGCCACATCGCCGACCGTCACTTGGGTCAATAAATGATGGAGACCGTGACCAAATTCATGAAATAAGGTCAATACCTCATCATGGGTCAATAAGCTTGGCTTGCCATCTAGGGCAGGGGTGAAGTTGCCAACCATAAAGCAAACTGGTAGCTGCTGATGCTCTGTGGCCTCATGACGATAGCGCGACTGAAAGCCGCTCATCCATGCGCCGCCGCGCTTGCCACTACGAGCAAACAAGTCGAAGTAAAACCCTCCAAGCAATGTATCATCGGCATCAAACAACTGATAAAAACGCACGTCATCGTGCCAGCGCGATACCGACTCGCTGTGCTCTTGTACCTTGATACCGTATAAGCGCTCAACGATTGCAAACAAGCCGCTGATGACCTTTGGTAAGGGGAAATATGGACGTATCTCTTCTTGCGACAAGCTAAACTTGCTTTGTTTAACTTTTTCGGCGATATAAGCGCTGTCCCAGGGCTGTAGCTCATCAATACCGTAGTCTTGGGCGCATGTCTGTAGCTGCGCTAAGTCCTGCTGCGCCGCTGGCGTGGCCTGCGTGGCCAAGTTGCGTAAAAAGTCTTCGACCTCTGTCACACTGTCCGCCATCTTGGTCGATAAAGAAACCTCTGCATAATTATCAAAACCCAACAGCTTGGCTTTTTGTTCACGCAGCTGCAAAATCTGACTCATGATATCCGCGTTATTTAGCGACTCGCCTTTGGCATTGGTATGCGTGTCAAACTCTGAGGCACGGGTCACATACGCGCGGTATAGCGTCTCGCGCAAATCACGGTCGTCGGCATGGGTCATGATGGCCAAATATACAGGGATGTTTAAGCTGGCTACATAATAAGGCGTTGGTAGTGCATCGACATCGGCCTGTGAGAGCGTACCACGAGCCAGCTCACGCGCTTTATATTGTTCACCGGCATCTGCTAGCAGTGCTAAGCCACTGTCGGTTAACCCTGCCAACTGCGCTTGGCTAAGCGGCAGAGCATAGGCTTGAGTGGCGTCCAATATATGGTCTGAAAACGTCGCAGATAAAGTTGAAAGCTTGCTTTGAATATCAGCAAAAGTGGCTTGCTCCTCTTTTGGCAATGCCACGCCTGATAGCTCAAAGCTACGCAGTGCCAGCTCAATTGCCCGTGCGCGCGCAGGCTCAAGCGCTGCAAAAAACGCTGTGTCATTTTTGATGGCTTGATAACGGCCAAAGAGCGGTTGGTGTTGGCCGACACGTGTGCCATAAGCAGAAAGCTTGGGGAGCAGCTCGTGATGTACCTGACGGATATCATCATTACTCATCACGCTATTTAGATGCGACAAAATGCCCCAACTGCGGTCCAACGCCAGATTGATATGGTCAAAGCTCATCACATCTGCCAGTGCTTGCTCAGCACTGATTTGGCGGTCAGCTGGCAAGGAGTCTAAAGCTGGCATCGTATCTAAAAAAGCATTGGCCGCATCAATGGCGCTGCGGACTTGGTCTTGTAGAGTGGCGGGTGAGACGTTGTCAAAATCGACAAGGTGTAATGCTGGAGAAATGGCTGTCATAGGGGCGTCCGATATCTGATATAAATGAATAATTGACAATCATGCGTTTGGCATGAGGTGGTGTAGGCGGCCTTATTGTTTTATTTATAAGCTGTATAAAAGATGGGTTCGTTTGCCAAAAATACAACCTACGCGCCAGTCATACCGCAAACAGCGCAAAATCGCAAACGGTGTAAACAGTGCAACAAAACAATGAGCGCACAAAATCATGTAAACAATCCGTCATTTTTTGAGTCAGGTGGTTTTATATACAATAATTTATACAATAAAGAGTGCTTTGCTTACAAAGCGCTATCATTTGCTTGCAAAGTCACCCTATAGAGTGTGAGGTTTAGCTGCTAGCATCAAGGTAATGGACTATCAGCACAGACATGACAGACAGTACAACATAAAAACAAGCAGCTCTGTCTTTTAAATGGATGTTTTTCTAAGCGGTTTTTTTTAATAGAAGACATCGTTTAATAAACAATAAGTGTCATAAATATTAGGTTTAATAAACACTAAAAAGCCATGAAACCATAATAAAACAAGGAGCAATATATGAAAGCAACTCTAAAGAGCTTACGTGAAACCAAAGCCAACCCTGCGGTCAGTATCTTTGTAAAAACGCATCGTGAGCACCCTGCCAACGATCAAGACCCTATTGCCCTAAAAAACCAATTAAAAGTCGTCGAAGAGCGCTTAAACAGTGAATATGATAAGCGTACGGCTACTACTATTTTGGACAATATCTATGCAAAAACCAAAGAGCTTAATCATAACTATAACCTTGACACCTTAGCGATATTCGCCAGCACCGATGATGTAAAAGTCATCCGTATGCCGATCGATACCCAAGAGCGCGTCGTTATCTCAGATCGTTTTGCCACTCGTGATCTAGTACGTGATATGGCGAGTGCCGTCCACTACTACACCGTGGTGCTGACCCGCGAACATGCACGCCTCATCGAAGCCTCGAACGATCGCGTCATCAGAGAGTTTGACAAAGATGACGATGCACAAAACAACATGGAAAACATCCCATTTCCTGTAGAAAATAACGGCCCCTATACCACAGGCGATGGTGGCTCAGATCGCTCATCAAATAACGAAAGCAGTTATCTCAAAGAGTTCTTTAATCAAGTTGATAAAAGCGTGCAAGAGCTGTGGGGCGATAATAAAATGCCGCTGGTCATCGTGGGTGATGCCAAAAACATCGGCTACTATAAAGAAGTCTGTGACCGTCCTGACAACATCATTGCTACCGTCACCAATGCGACCAACCTAGAAGATGGCAGCGCTCAGCATATCATCGATAGCGTACAAGAAGCGGTCGAGGGCTACCGCTCGTCGCTACATCAAGAAGCCCTCGGTGAGATAGATAAAGCACGTGGCGCCAGTATGCTCCAGACTGACTTGCAAGAAGTCTATCGCAGTGCCTATCAAGGCGTAGGCGAGACCCTCTATGTCCGCCGCGGTTATATCCAGCCTGCAAAGATAGATGAACAAGCGCAGACCCTGAGCCTTGCGGACGACCCAGCTGCTGATGGCGTGACGGATGATGCCATCGGTGAAATCATAGAGCATGTCATCCATAATGGTGGTAAAGTGGTGTTTATGCCACAAGATATCATGGGTGAAGACCAACCGATTGCTCTGGTGACTCGCTACTAAACCGGGGCTGCCAGATACTGGCGTGATACGATGACGCATTAGCCATCGGCGGCAGTTAGGTATAACATAAGAGCATTGGTTCACAACGAATCAATGCTCTTTTTACGTCGGTTTTGGCTCACCGCAGACCATGCCGCCCTTATCTTACATACTGAGTTTATGACCAAACCTATGACTACCACGACTTCTTTTGTTTTAACCAGCTATAACATTCATAAAGGCATGTCGCCGATGAACCGCCAAGTCAAAATACAAGGCATCGCGCAAGCGCTCGATATCATAGGTTCTGATGTGCTGTGTTTGCAAGAAGTGCAGGGTCAAAACCTAAAGCGCAATATGCAATACAATGAGTACCCTGACCAGTCTCAGCATGAGTGGTTTGGCGAATACCTAAAACTGCAAAACAGCTACGGCAAAAACTCAGAGTACGAAAATGGCCATCATGGCAACGCGGTGCTCAGCCGCTTCCCATTAGACCCAAAGCATAACGTCAATATCACCGTCAATAAGCTAGAGCAGCGCGGCGTTCTCCACTGTGAAGTACAACCCATCGGCTGGGAGCGGCCAGTGGTGGTACTGTGCGCGCATCTAAACTTGTTTGAGCGCGACCGTATCAAACAGTATGAGGCCATCGCCAACTATGTACGTAACGAAATCGATGACGACCAACCTCTGGTTTTGGCCGGGGATTTTAATGACTGGAAAAAAATGTCTTGTGATAAGCTGGCGGCCAGCCTCGGCATGACGGAAGCCTTTAAGCACTGTCATGGCAAGCTCTTGCCCACCTTTCCAGCCAAGCTACCAGTGCTCAGCTTAGATCGTATCTATGTGCGTAATCTGACGGTCAAAGACGCATGGGTACACACGGGCAAGCCTTGGTCGACCCTATCTGATCATCTACCGCTCAGTGCTGAGCTGACCTTATAGCGGGTGCAGCTTATGAGAGTGACGACACCGACCCTGATGTATGATTACGTGTATAAATATATGTATAAAAAGCCAAAAATACTTTAATCAATAGACGAATAAGGATATATACCATGTCTAATTTAACAACCGAAAAACAACTGCCAACCACGCAACACGCTGTCCTCATCAAAGAGTTTGGTGCACCTGAAGTGATGCAGTACCAAGACGGGGTGGCGATGCCATCGTTGGCAGACGAGCAAGTTTTGATCGAAGTGGCGTATGCAGGGATAAACCCTGTCGATTATAAAACGCGTCAAGGCAAAGGTTGGGGTGCAGAGGCGATTCAAAACAATAAGTTTGATAAAAATGAGCCAGCAATTTTGGGTTTCGATGTCGCAGGTACGGTGGTACATAGCCGTAGTGATAAATTTGCCATCGGTGATGAGGTGGCGGCTTTGAGCTTTGAGGGCAGCTGCTACGCTGAATACGTGGCAGTGGATGCCAAACTGCTGGCCAAAGTGCCCAACCCTGTCACACTAAAGCAAGCAGGCGCACTGCCTTGTATTGGTCAAACCGCGCTACAGTTTGTTGAGTTTGCTGATATCAAAAAAGGTGAGCACGTCGTCATCAATGCACCCGCAGGCGGGGTGGGGCACCTAGCGATACAGCTATTGATGGATAAAGTAGACAACGACGATATCAAGGTCACGGTCATTTGCTCACCTGAGAAGTATGACAAGCTTGCAGACTTAATCGATAAAGACAAGCTGGCAGGCTGGATTGACTATACCAAAGACGCGGCGTTTCCTGATCTACAAGCTGATGTGCTATTGGATCTGGTCGGTGACGAAGCAGGCGTACGAGCGCTGAGCGTGCTCAAGCCTGCGGCTCGGGTTTTTGTTTTGCCGACTATCTGGGTTGATAAACTCAAAGCAGCAGGTGAGCAAAAGCAACTAACGGTCACAGGCTACAAAGCGCAGCGCAGCGGTGATGATATGGCACGCGTTTTACAACTCATCGCTGATGATAAGCTACGCTTAAAGATTCAAAGCGTCTACCCACTCTCTGAAATGGTGGCGGCGCATCATGAGCTGCAAAAAGGCGATGCCTTTGGCAAGATAGTCTTACACGTAAAATAAAAAAGCGATTAGCCAGACCCATACAGTTATATTCGTTAAGTTGGCTGTAGGTGCCGAAAGGTTAGGCTGATGCGCCCATCGGCGACGGTTTTTGTCTTAGTGATGCTGTGTTTCCAAAAGCGCTGCGTCTCGCCATGCATGACGATTAGCTGACCGGACTCAAGATAAAGTGCGACTTTTTCTTGAGTTTTTTTGTGCTTAAAGACAAATTTGCGTGTGGCACCCAGTGATAAAGAAGCAATCACAGGCTGCGTGCCCAGCTCTTTTTCATCGTCGGCGTGGTAGCCCATGCCATCATGCCCTGTCGGGTAGTAATTGAGCAGACAAGAATTGAAATTGGCATCAATACCGATGCTTGATAGTTGCTGTTCGATATAAAGTTTCACGTGAAACACGGTGTCTGACCATGGCAGGCTGTGTCGGGTATGACCTGAGTACTGATAGCTAAGCTCTTTTTCACCCATCCATACCACTTGGCGAGTGGTGATGTGCGTCTTACCAAATAAGGTCACCCTATCAGGCTGCCATGGTAGCTCGGTCAATAATGCATCGTAGAGCTGGCAGTCATCATCGATGATGCAGCCGAAGTCATTTACCCTGCCATCATAAGGCAATAAGTTATCGGTTGGGGCAGGGGCAAAAAGGTCGCTCATGGCTTACATTGCTCAGCTTAGTGATTGTTTTCATAATGCCCATTGATAATTTGTGCGCACAGTTTGGGCGCTTCCATTGGCAAAAGATGGCCGTAATCTGGTAAAGAGATGATACTGTCGGCAGGGACGAATTTTTGCCACTGCTTACGGACTTTATTGCTAATAAATAAGGTTGGCTTGCCCGTGATCAGTGTATAAGGGCAGCGAAGGTTTTTTAGAGCGGTGTCGATATGCGGCGCACCAAAATAGTTGGCAAGCTCTTGCTCTGGGGCAAACATCAGCGTGTGACTACCATCGGCATTGACGCTCAAGCTTTGCTCAGCAAACACGTATAAATGCGCATCGCTAATGCGTTTGTAGGCTCGGTTGGCGCGTAGGGCTTGATAGTACGCATCAACGCTCGTCCAAATAGCGGGTTTGGTCAGCGTACTTTTAAAAGGCTCTCGACTGAGCAAAAACCGCCGCGGCAATAAGTTATACAGTCGTGCTTGGTTTTTGGTAAAGGTGACTGGCTCTATCAAATACAGCTGAGAGAATAAATCTGGACGTTTGGCGGCGGCCATGGCGGTGGCAGTGGCACCTTGCGAATGACCGATACCCACTACAGGCTGATCTTGGGTGCGCTCCAAAAATTCAATCAATAGCTCAGCGTCTTGCTCTCGAGTGAGGCGGCGTTTTTGCGGCTTATCGTACCAGTAGCCGCGTAGGGCAAGCGCACTGATATCAAACGTTGCTGCCAGCTCATGCAGCAGCGGCATATAAGTACCGACCGTAAAGCTGTTGCCTCCATAAAAGTGCGCAGGCGCACGTTTGTTGTGCTCTGCTGCTACTGATGGGTTGAGACTGCCAAGGTCGTAGTAGCGTGCTTGTTTGCCGCTTAAATTGATACGATGGGTAAAGGCTTCCATAAACTGCCCACTTCCTTATGTTTTATCTTTATGATGATGGCGGTCTAGGGGGTGTCTTCGCCCAAAAACCCACCGCTTTGACGCTGCCACAAGCGCGCATAGACGCCGCCTTGTGCCAACAGCTCGTCATGGCTACCTTGCTCGATGATTCGACCTTTTTCCATCACCACCAGCCTATCGAGCGCAGCGATGGTAGAGAGGCGATGGGCAATGGCAATCACGGTTTTGCCGGTCATGATATCGTTGAGGCTCTCGGTAATGGCAAACTCAATCTCAGAGTCAAGCGCGCTGGTGGCCTCATCCAATAACAAGATCGGCGCGTTTTTTAGCATAACACGAGAGATGGCGATGCGCTGACGTTGACCACCGGAGAGTTTGACGCCGCGTTCACCCACTTGGGTATCAAGACCTGTATTGCCTTTATCGTCATATAAGTCTTTGATAAAGTCCCATGCTTGAGCTTGTTTGGCGGCATGGATAATCTCTTCGTCAGAGGCACCGGGACGGCCATAAGCGATGTTTTCACGTATGGTACGATGCAGCAGTGAGGTGTCTTGGGTCACCATACCGATCTGCTGACGCAGAGAGTCTTGTGTGACATCATCGATCGCTTGACCATCGATATATATCTTACCGCGATCGACATCAAAAAAGCGTAGCAGCAAGTTGACCAACGTGGATTTGCCCGCTCCCGAGCGCCCAACCAAGCCGATTTTTTCTCCTGGTTTGATATCCAAATAAAAGTCATCAAGCAGCTTGACCGAGTTGTCTTGCGCCATGTCAGTGGTCGCTACCGACGGTTTAAACGTTTTATCGGTGGTGTGATAGTTATCTTGGTCTTCATTCTCATAGCTAAAGTCGACATGATCAAAGACGATATGCCCCTCGGTGACGCGTAGTTCAGCTGCGTCTGGCTTATCGACGATCGTCTGCGGCGCGGATAGCGTGCGCATGCCGTCTTGTACCGTGCCGATACTTTCAAAAAGGCTGGCGGTTTGCCACATGATCCAGCGCGTCAGACCATTGAGGCGTAGCGCCATCGCCGTCGCCGCGGCAATCGCCCCGACCCCGACCGCGCTTTGTTGCCATAGATACAGGCCAATCCCTGCGGTACTACTGACCAAAATCACACTGATAAGATGGGTGAAAATCTCTAAATAACTGACCCAGCGCATCTGCGCATGTACCGTTCCTAAAAACTGCCCCATGGCGTTTTTGGCATAACCAAGCTCACGGCGTGAGTGGCTAAACAGCTTGACAGTCATGATATTGGCATAGGCATCGGTGATGCGCCCCGTCATCAACGCGCGCGCATCTGCTTGTACGATGGCGGTTTGTTTGAGCTTTGGAATAAAATACCATATCGCCAGCGCCACCAACCCAAACCAGAGGATAAAGGGAATCAATAATAAGCTGTCTAAATTAAATAAAATAATGCCACTGGTCACAAAATATACGGTGACATACATAAACATATCTGTGACGGTCATCACCGTATCACGCACCGCAAGCGCGGTCTGCATGACCTTGGCCGAGACACGTCCAGAAAACTCGTCTTGATAAAACTGCATGGACTGCCCAAGCATACGCTGATGAAAACGCCAGCGCATCTGCATGGGAAACACGCCTTGCAAGGTCTGAAAATGAATGAACGAGGATAGGGCAATCCAAAACGGGCTGACAATCATCACCGCCAGCATCAGCAGCAGCATATCGCCTTTTTCTAGCCATAAGTTTTGCGGCGTATAGACGCCAAGCCAATCGACGATATCGCCAATCCATGCAAACAGCATTGCTTCATAAATGCCGATGCCTGCTGACAACACCATAAACAGCAGCAGCCAGCCGCGCAGCCCCTTTGTACAAGCCCACAAAAACTGCAGCATACCGTCACGAGGCGAGGGCAGCGGCATGGGGGTGGTGGGGAAGGCCGGTAAGCGGTTTTCAAAAAAGCGAAATAGAGCATTCATAGGCAGTGATAAAACATCAATAGCAGTACGCCAAAACAAACGATGACGGTCGTTATTTTGAATCTTTACTTTGTGATTGGGAGTGCTGGCTATTTTAGCAAAATTTCCTATCAGACCTGCAGGCTAATTGTAATTGCGTGCATATAGATGCCATGAGTATCAGCACAACAAAACACCAAAAAGCCATTGTTGTATTGGAAATATTTTGTTACATTCAGTGGTTTTATAGTGTTTGCCATGGTTTTATGTATTGCTGACGTGCGGTGTTGCTCTGACATGAATCAAGGATAGAGGTAGGGATTATGATGTATTTGGTGATAGCAGTGCTGTGCAGTGTGGCCGTCTCGGTACTGCTCAAAATCCTGCGGCAAAAAAATATCGATATTCGCCAGACCATCGTCGCAGGTTATCCCGTGGCTTTTTTGCTGACATGGTTTTTATTAACGCCAGATGTCAGCAGCATAAGCACGCTTGGCAACGCTTGGGGCATCATTCTGGCGCTTGGGATACTGCTGCCGACGGTTTTTATTATCTTGGGCCGTGCGATTGCATCGGTCGGCATGGTCGCAACCGATGCCGCCCAGCGCTTGTCGTTGATTATTCCCATTATCGCCGCTTTTTTATTATTTGGTGAGGTGCTGACGGGCACGCGAGTGCTTGGTCTGGTCTTAGGGTTTTTGGCGTTGGGAGCTTTGGTTTACCGGCCCAAACATACCGGTGGAGGCGAGAACGCTAGTATAAGCCCGCCCGCCGCGCGTACCCCGCTATGGCTATTTGGCGTATGGGCAGGCTATGGCGTCGTCGATATCTTATTTAAACAAGTCGCCAAACAAGGCACAGCCTTTCCACTGACGCTGTTTGTCAGCTTTGGCGTTGCAGGATTTTTATTGCTGATTTATTTGCTTGTGACACGCGTGCGTTGGCAGGGTAATGCTTTGGCAGCAGGGCTATTACTGGGCGCTCTAAACATGGGTAATATCTATGCGTATGTGCGCGCCCACCAAGTATTGTCCGACTCTCCTAGTATTGTCTTTACTGGGATGAACGTCGGGGTCATCGCCGTCGCGACGCTCATCGGTGTGGCTGTGTTTAAAGAGCGGCTCGGTCGTATCAATGTGCTAGGCTTGCTGCTGGCGATTGGCTGTGTGGCGGTACTGTTTTTGGCATAAGCGTTTGATGTAAGGCTTTTAAAAAGAGCATAGCGCTACTGGGATGCTGTTTTTAAATGTAGGTTGCGCAGCCTCTGAGAACGCCGCACGTCAGTAAAATTTATACCAGTAGCGCGTTTAAGTTTATATAACCGTTTTATTTTCAACTGACTATTTCAACTGGCTATTTTCAACTGATATATCATAAGAATTGGCGGCGCTGTCACGCATCCTATATAGGCAGATAAAGCATCCTATGGTAAGGTTGTCTACAAATAGCAAGGCTCATATAGATTGAGTCGATTGGTGATGTTTGGCTTTAATCAATAGAAATAGGATACTTTTTCAATGGAATACCAAAAACAACGACAGCGTATAAAGGATGGTTCAGGGTTTATCGCCGCGCTTGATCAAAGCGGTGGCAGCACACCAAAAGCCCTAGAAAACTACGGCATCAGCAGCGATGCTTATGACAATGATAACGCGATGTTTGATCTGGTGCACGAGATGCGCGCGCGTATCATGACTTGTGATGCCTTTGATAATGAGCGTGTGCTGGGGGCTATTTTATTTGAAGATACCATGGAGCGCGAGGTCAATGGCAAGCCAACGGCAAACTATCTGTGGGAAGATAAAAACATCGTGCCGTTTTTGAAGGTCGATAAGGGTTTGGCCGAGCAAATGAGCGGCGTACAAGTCATGCGCCCGATGCCAGACTTGGACGCGCTACTGGATAAAGCCAAAAACTATCCCGTGTTTGGTACCAAGATGCGCTCAGTCATTTATGAGCCAAGTGTCGATGGTATCGAAAAAGTAGTGCAGCAGCAGTTTGATGTGGCTAAGCAAATCCTCTCCAAAGGCTTTATGCCAATCGTTGAGCCTGAGGTTAGTATCGATAGCGCCCAAAAGCATGAGTGTGAAGTGATACTCAAAGCGGATATTTTGCGTAACCTTGAGCGTCTAAATGACGACCATCAAGTGATGCTCAAACTAACCTTGCCCACCGACGGCGGATTCTATCAAGAGCTGATTGATCATCCAAAAGTACTCAAAGTCGTGGCATTATCTGGCGGTTATAGTCGTCGTGAGGCCTGCGAAAAGCTTAAGCAAAACCCCGGTATGATTGCCAGCTTCTCACGCGCGTTTACCGAAGGGTTGAGTAAACAACAAAGCGATAAAGAGTTTGCTGATACCATAAACGCCTCAATTGAAGAGATTTATCAGGCGTCAAATGTGTAAACGGCTCTTTGGCTAAGAAATACTTATCATAAAAAAAGCTCGCTTCTACAGGCATAAGAAGCGAGCTTTTTGCTATATAAAGTAATTAAATATACAGCAGTCAAATCAGCGGAATTATACCTCTTTATACAGCTGTCGACCCTCGCTATGATATTTTTTAGTCATCTCTTGCATGCCTTGCTCAATCTCAGCTGCACTCATCGCCTCTGTGCCTAAGCTTTCTGACGCATCCAAACCCTTGGCGTACTCACGGACGTTTTGGGTGATTTTCATCGAGCAAAATTTCGGCCCACACATCGAGCAAAAGTGTGCCGATTTGTGCGCGTCTTTTGGCAGCGTTTCATCATGGTATTCGCGGGCGGTATCAGGATCGAGCGCCAGATTAAACTGATCATCCCAGCGGAACTCAAAGCGCGCTTTAGATAAGGCATTGTCACGAGCTTGCGCGCCTGGGTGGCCCTTAGCCAGATCAGCGGCATGCGCGGCGATTTTATAGGTGATGATACCGTCTTTCACATCCTTTTTATTCGGCAGTCCTAAGTGCTCTTTTGGTGTCACATAACAGAGCATGGCGGTGCCAAACCAGCCAATCATCGCCGCACCGATAGCACTGGTGATATGGTCATAACCGGGTGCGATATCGGTGGTCAGCGGCCCTAAAGTATAAAACGGCGCGTCGCTGCAAGTCTCTAGCTGTAAGTCCATATTTTCTTTGATGCGGTTCATCGCCACGTGCCCTGGACCTTCGATCATTACCTGCACATCGTGCTGCCATGCGATTTTCGTTAGCTCACCAAGCGTGCGCAGCTCACCAAACTGCGCTTCGTCATTGGCATCTTGCAAGCAGCCAGGACGCAGACCATCACCTAAGCTAAAGGCCACATCGTACTGCTTCATAATCTCGCAAATCTCTTCAAAATGGGTGTATAAAAAGCTCTCTGTATGATGGGCAAGGCACCACTGCGCCATGATAGAGCCGCCGCGAGAGACAATACCTGTGAGTCGATTGGCCGTCAGTGGCACATAGCGCAGCAGCACGCCTGCGTGGATGGTGAAGTAATCAACGCCTTGTTCGGCTTGCTCGATAAGTGTATCGCGGAATATCTCCCACGTTAGGTCTTCGGCGATGCCGTCGACTTTTTCTAATGCTTGATAAATTGGTACCGTACCGATGGGCACAGGCGAGTTACGAATCAGCCATTCGCGGGTCTCGTGGATATGATTGCCTGTCGACAAATCCATGATGGTATCCGCGCCCCAGCGCGTCGCCCATGTCATCTTCGACACTTCTTCATCGATAGACGAGCCAAGTGCTGAATTACCGATATTGGCGTTAATCTTTACCAAAAAATTACGCCCGATAATCATCGGCTCAGACTCAGGGTGATTGATATTATTTGGGATGATGGCGCGACCGGCCGCGACCTCGCTACGCACAAACTCAGGGGTGATGATTTTTGGCGTATTGGCACCAAAGCTCTCACCGTCATGTTGGCGCATATCGGTCAGTTCATGCTGTTTTTGCGTCTCGCGAATGGCGATATATTCCATCTCAGGGGTGATGATACCGCGGCGCGCATAGTGCATCTGGGTGACATTGCCTGCTTTACCATTGACTTTTTTGGCGCGGCGCGGCTTATCGATATGGGCAAACCGTAGATTGGCTGTGGTGATATCACGCGCACGCGCTTGCCCGTATGAGCTGGACAAACCGCTTAGTTGCTCTGTATCACCGCGCTCGGCTATCCAGCCCTCGCGCAGTTTGGGCAAGCCGCGGGTTAGGTCAATTTGGGCATCAGGGTCGGTATAGACGCCTGAGGTGTCGTAGACATAAAACGGCGGGTTTTGCTCCCAGTCGGACTCATCCACGCCCTGAATAGGCGTGGGATCTAGCGTGATCTTGCGCATCGGCACTTGAATATCAGGTCTTGAGCCTTGGATATAGACTTTTTGCGAGGCGGGGAGAATGCGGTGTAGGTCGCGCGCGTCTTCTTCAAAGCGCGTGTCTTTGGCGCTACGGTGCGCAGGGGTTTTTAGCGCGTCGGTTTTTTTGTCAGAAGCGTTTTTCTGGGTCTTTGGAGGTAGGGTTGAGGTTGTCATATGCTGTCCTAGCGTGTTGGTTTTTGAATAAAAGCAACACCGCCAGAAGCTGCGGGGGTAGCACTTATCATCTAGGCAATTTTTGCTGCGTCGTCGTCACTGGCTGTCAAATCTATCATCGCGAAAACCTGCCTTCGCGGAGGATGTCATCAACCTGTAAGCGACGCTTGGTATCTCTCATCATTATTTGGCACTACTTAACCCTATAAAGCTTAGCACCACCAATCGGGCATGTAGGCCAACAGTCATGAGGATAACAAGGCATTTCTGCCCGTCTTTGCCATACATAATAAAGTGCTGAAGACTTCCCTGCGTCGGTACTAACCGCATCAGGTTCGGCGGGTGATCTCTCAGCGAATGTACAAAGGCAGTCAGCCATTCGTACACCGCACCCCGAGTCTGTCAGTGTTGTAAATCAGTCTCATACTAACAGACTTCTGCCATGAGGGCTACTGGTGTTTGACCACCGGTATGTCAGTCAACGTGCGCAAAATATCCTGAGTCATGACACGCAGGCTAATAGCGTTAGCCTTAAGCGCCGACTGATTTGACCCTATTTGTCACGCACATAAAAGAGTTGGGCGGTTGTCATCAAACTGTCATAAAAACTTGTCAAGATGTCACACATGTCACCAATCATGCTTTGTTCAATCGTTGTTAAACTTTAGGAGTCCTACATGCGTTATTCGTTATTGGCAGTCGCCGTTAGTTGTACCTTAGTACTCACCGCTTGTAATAAATCCACCGACACCGCAGAGTCAGCGGCGCAGAGTGACACCAGCGCGGCGACAGTGGCCGAAACCACCAGCACAGCGACAACCTCTCCAGCAAGCGATTTTAAATCAGCTGAAAACATCGCCATGAACATCACTGGTGCTGGCGCGTCGTTCCCGCAGCCTATCTATGCCAAATGGTCATATGACTATAATGCCGCGACTGGCGGTCAGGTCAACTATCAGTCTATCGGCTCCTCAGGTGGCATCAAACAAATCCAAGCAAAAACCGTTGACTTTGGCGCTTCTGATGCCCCGATGACCCCTGAAGAGCTGGATGCGGCAGGACTTATTCAGTTTCCAACCGTCATCGGCGGCGTGGTACCGATTGTCAATATCGATGGTGTGGGGCCAGGTGAGCTAAAGCTGGACGGCGCAACTCTAGCCGATATCTATCTGGGTAAGATTAGCAAATGGAATGACCCTGCTATCACCGCCATGAACCCAGATTTGACCCTGCCAGATGCTGCCATTACCACCGTATTTCGCTCAGATGGCTCAGGCACGACCTTTAACTTTACCGATTATTTGGCGAAGGTTTCAACTGACTGGAAAGACAGCGTGGGTGTCGATAAAACCATCAAATGGCCAACCTCTGCCACAGGGGCAGGCGGCAAAGGCAACGAGGGCGTATCAAGCTACGTCAACCGCATGAAAAACGCTATCGGCTACGTCGAGTATGCTTACGCCAAGCAAAACAACATGGCGCACGCTGCCCTCAAAAACGCGGCGGGTAACTTCGTGCAGCCATCTGCTGAGACCTTTGCTGCGGCAGGTGACATCGATTGGTCACAGCAAGCAGGCTTTTATAAAGTCATCACCAACTCTGAGACCGAGCAAGCGTGGCCCATCGCCGCTGCCACCTTTATCTTGGTACACAAGCAGCCAGAAAACCCGAAGCAAGTGGCTGGCGTGCTGAACTTCTTTGATTGGGCGTATGCTGAAGGTGATGATAGTGCCATGGCGCTTGATTATGTGCCTTTCTCTGATACCGCAGTGGCACTGTTTAAAGACAAGTGGAATGAAGTCAAAGGTAGCGATGGTCAACCCGTCTACACCCCAGCTCAGTAGTTTTTATACATATATATAGCAGAGCTTGTAAGCCCCTTTGAGACACCTATTCTCCGGTGGTTGTCTCAAAGGTTTTATCACAACAAATTTAAAAATAGCGTCATTAATGACCGTTAATAGCGCCCTTTATTAAGATTTAGTTTGTTGTGATAAGACCTGGTGAGTCTTTTAAAGATTTTGATTTAATATTATTTAATGCTGAGACACTTATGAATGATTTAAGGTCGCAACTGGCAAAACAAAAACGTTACGATGCATTATTTGTCAATGCCACCAAGGCATTTGCCATTCTCGTGCTGCTATCATTGGGCGGTATTTTGCTCTCTTTGATCATTGGAGCCTGGCCAAGTATTCAAGCATTTGGCCTCGGGTTTTATACCAGTAATAACTGGGATACGGTTGCCAATGAGTACGGTGCACTAGCGCCTATTTATGGCACGCTGGTGACGTCGTTTATCGCTATTTTAATCGCTGTGCCAGTCAGCTTTGGTATTGCGATATTTTTGACTGAGATGTGTCCGACCTTCTTAAAAAAGCCCCTCGGCATCGCCATTGAGCTGCTGGCAGGTATTCCCTCTATCATCTACGGTATGTGGGGACTGTTTGTCTTTGCGCCATTTTTTGGCGACCACATTCAGCCGTGGTTTATCGAGCATATTGGCCCATTGCCTATCATCGGCAAGCTGTTTACCGGTGCGCCAATGGGATTGGGTATGTTTACCGCCTCATTGGTGCTTGCCATTATGATTATTCCTTTTATTGCCGCTACCATGCGCGATGTTTTCTCTGTCGTGCCAGACCTGCTCAAAGAGTCAGCTTACGGCATGGGTGCGACCACTTGGGAAGTGATGTTTAAAATTATCTTGCCCTATACCAAAGCAGGCGTGGTCGGCGGGGTTATCTTGGGGCTGGGTCGGGCGCTGGGCGAGACCATGGCCGTGACCTTCCTTATTGGCAACGCTTTTAATATCAGTCCAAGTCTGTTTACATCTGGCGTCACCATTACTTCAGCGCTGGCCAATGAGTTTGCCGAAGCCTCTAGTGAGCTACATCTGGCCTCGCTGCTGCACCTTGGCCTCATACTATTTATCATCACCTTTATTGTGCTGTCGCTGGCTAAGCTCATGCTGATGCGTATGGATCAAAAAGCAGGCAACCGCTAATACATAACGACATACAGACGATAGCGATATACAGGCTGACAAAAAATCTTGAAAAATGGAAATGAGTTTTATGCCTACTAATGCGATGCACTCAGCGTTACCTGCGCAGACTGGCTTTGATAGCCGCTACGACAAGCGTCTTTATAACAAACGGCGCTGGGCCAATAAGCTGGGTTTGGGTTTTGCCATATCGGCGATGGTATTTGGCTTGATTTGGCTGTTTTGGATATTGGTGACGCTGTTTGTCGAAGGCTTTCAGGGCATGGTGCAAATGCCTATCTTTACTGCCGACACGCCGCCGCCGATGAGCGAAGGCGGCCTACGCAACGCCATTGTCGGCTCGGTGATGGTGGCGTTTTCAGGATTGTTTATCGGCGCGCCCATTGGCCTGATGACAGGGATTTATTTGTCTGAGTTTGCGCAAGGCAGCCTGCTTGGCAAGGTGACGCGTTTTTTAAATGACATTTTGCTCTCTGCCCCCTCGATTGTCATTGGTCTGTTTATTTATGCTTTGATGGTTAAAGGTCAAAGCTTCTCTGGGTGGGCAGGCGCATTAGCATTGGCACTGATTGTGGTGCCAGTGGTGGTACGCACGACAGAAAACATGCTCAATCTGGTGCCCAATAGCATTCGTGAAGCGGCCTATGCACTGGGCACGCCGAAGTGGAAGATGGTCACGCAAGTGACGATTAAGGCGGCTCGAGCGGGGCTGACCACTGGTGTGCTGTTGGCCTTTGCCAGAATCACTGGTGAGACGGCGCCATTGCTATTTACAGCATTGAATAATCAATACTTTAGTACCGATATGGGCGAGCCGATTGCCAACTTGCCGAACACTATTTATCAGTTTGCCATGAGTCCTTATGATAATTGGCATACACTTGCATGGGCCGCTGCATTGCTGATTACTGCTTCGGTATTGATACTAAATGTATTGGCAAGATTTATCGGTGGTCGCAGCTCCAGCAAATAGTAGCCAGAGTAGATAACGCCTACCACCAAATCACCTTATATATAGCAGTTACTTAAATTTATATTCATCAAGCTAGGTTGGATAACATTATGAATGACGTCATCAGCAAAACGCGTAGCACAGCAGATAGCAACAACTTTGATACGAGCACAGCCAGCTTATTAAACAGACCGATGGCGACGACCACGCAACTGTCGCAGCCAGATGCGACAAACTTAACCAAGCAAACACAGCATGATATTCCCAAAGACATGCCAGCAGCGAAGATGCAAATTCGTGATTTAAGCTTTTATTACGGGGATTTTCAGGCACTTAAAAACATCAATATCGACATTCCTGATAAAAAAGTGACTGCTTTTATCGGGCCATCCGGCTGCGGCAAATCGACCCTGCTACGTACCTTTAACCGTATGTATGATTTATATCCTGGCATGCGTGCAGAAGGCAGTATCAACCTCGATGGCAAAAATATCTTGGGCAAAGACATCGATGTCAACCTGCTACGTGCGCAGGTCGGTATGGTATTTCAAAAGCCGACGCCGTTTCCGATGTCTATCTATGACAATGTCGCCTTTGGTGTGCGTCTTTATGAAAGACTAAGCAAAGCTGAGCTGGACCATCGGGTGGAATGGGCGCTAAAAAAATCGGCACTATGGCCGGAGGTAAAAGACAAGCTCAAAGCCTCAGGTTTGTCGCTATCAGGCGGGCAGCAGCAGCGTCTGTGCATCGCTCGTAGTGTCGCTACCAAGCCTGAAGTGCTACTGCTCGATGAGCCAACTTCGGCGCTTGACCCAATCTCGACAGGCGCCATCGAGGATTTGATTGAAGACTTAAAAAATGACTATACCATCGCCATCGTCACTCACAACATGCAGCAGGCGGCGCGAGTGTCAGACTATACGGTCTATATGTATCTGGGCGATATGGTTGAGATGGGCGAGACCGATCAGATATTTACCACGCCTACGCAAAAAGCCACGGAAGACTACATTACGGGTCGTTATGGCTAACGCTGTACAGATTAAAACTATCGTTAATTTTTAATAACAACAATACAGCTATGCTAGCAGCACGCCGTTAATATACAGATATTCAGGGAATACCTCTTATGCAAAGTGACAAGCATATCTCCAAAAGTTTTGATCAAGATTTGGATGAAGCCATTCGTCTGTTTTTGGTGATGGGCGACCATGCAGCCAGCCAAGTTGCCAAAGCCATTCACGCACTTATTGACAAGGATGACACACTGGCGCAAGAAGTCATCGAGATGGATTTTGATATCAATCGGCAGGAAGTCGAGCTGGATGAGCATATCTTGTTATTGGTCGCCAAGCGCCAGCCTGCGGCCGGTGACTTGCGTTTGGTGATGTCCATCAGTAAAGGCGTGGTGGATCTGGAGCGCATCGGTGATGAAGCGGTCAAAATCGCCAAAATGGCCAATAAGCTCGCCGCCCAAGGCAAATCAGCGTATGGCTATGCCGAAGTGCAGCATCTGAGCAATCAAGTACGTCTGATGCTGCACAATGCGCTAGAGGCTTTTAGTCAATCCAATGCTGAGCAGGCGTTTGAGGTGATGCGCAATGATGATGTGGTCAATGAAGAGTATCAATCAGCGATGCGTGCCTTGATGACTTATATCATGGAAGACGCGCGCCACGTCTCCAAGGTCATTAATATCGTGTGGGTGTTGCGCGCGCTCGAGCGGATTGGTGATCATGCGCAAAACATCGCCGAGCTGGTCATCAACTATATCAGCGGCCAAGATGTACGCCACTCAGACTATGCACTGGTCGAAAAAGCGGTGCAAGAAGCCAATGACCGGATGGCGGCACGTCACGATGGCGCAATGTCAGAAAATATGTCAACCACGGACGCTGGATTGCCAGATACGGACTAAAGGTGATAAGAGGGGTTATAAAAACCCTACCTTGTGTGCGACTAAGTGTGCACTAAAAAATAAAAAAACGCGCTATTTAAAGATAGCGCGTTCTAATATTTAACATACTGGTATAAGTATAAAAGTGATGCCGAGTTTTTATTTTTCTGGTGTCCAGCCCTGCGCGCGCTCATAGTCTTCGTTGTCCAAAAACTTCTCACGCTGCTCAGTCAAAAACTTTTTGGCCTCAGGGTCCATCATGCTTAGATGGTTTTCGTTGATTAGCATGGTTTGCTGCTCTAGCCACTCTTTCCACGCTTTGTCAGAGACTGTTTCTTGTAGCTCTTTGCCTTTTTGATTGGGGAAGGGTGGATGCGGCATTTTTGGCAGCTCTTGCTTGTATTTGCGGCAAAACACGGTATTGGCTTGCGGGTTAAAAGTCTCAGTCATTAGAGGCTCCTTATAAGCTATGAATATCACCCTATGATAACGATCTGAGTAAATTTAGCAAAGGCTATCGGGTGTATAGACGGTAACAGCCAAGCGGTTTGATGAAAGTTTTGGCGATGTGAGGACAAAAAAACACCCGCGCTAAGACGTAAGTGCTAGGCGCGGGTGTTGTATAGTGAGTTCAGGATAAAAACGATACAGCGGGACTGGGGTGAGTTTTACGCAGCATCTGTCCGAACAGGCACAGCCCATAAGGAAAGTTTATACCCGTTCTGCGTCGGAATATCATGTCTCTGTTTATGCAAATTATGCAAAAGCTTTTAAGCGCGCGCGTCCATTAACCACCGCTTGCTTGACCTGATTGGGCGCGGTACCACCCAGATGATCACGGGCGGCGAGTGAGCCCTCTAACGTTAAGTAATCAAAGACGTCATCGCCGATCGCGTCGCTAAATTGCTGAAGCTGCGCCAATGACAAGTCACTTAAATCAACGCCTTCTTTGATGCCTAAAGCCACAGCGTTGCCGACGACTTCATGGGCATCACGGAATGCCACGCCTTGACGTACTAGGTAATCTGCCAAATCAGTTGCTGTCGCATAGCCCTTCATGGTCGCTTGACGCATATTGTCTTTATTTGGTGTGATGTTTGGTAGCATATCAGCGAATGCCAGTAGCGAACCTGTCAAGGTATCGACGCAGTCAAATAACGGCTCTTTGTCTTCTTGATTGTCTTTATTATACGCAAGCGGTTGACTTTTCATCAGGCTTAACAATGTCATTAATTGACCAAAGACCCGCGCCGCTTTACCGCGTACCAGCTCTGGCACGTCAGGGTTTTTCTTTTGCGGCATGATCGACGAGCCAGTACAGAAGCGATCGGGTATCTGTACAAAGTTAAACTGCGCCGACATCCATAGGATAATCTCTTCGCTCATACGCGACATATGCATCATAAGGATAGAGGCTGCTGAGGTAAACTCAATGGCAAAATCTCGGTCTGAGACCGCATCGAGTGAGTTTTGGCAAATGCCATCAAACCCTAGCAGTCTGGCGGTGATGGTACGGTCAATCGGAAAGGTCGTACCAGCAAGCGCAGCACTACCAAGTGGCATCTGATTGATACGGCGACGGGCGTCGACGAGGCGCTCGGTATCGCGATAGAGCATCTCAAACCATGCCATCACGTGATGGCCAAAGCTGACAGGCTGCGCGGTTTGTAGATGCGTAAAGCCTGGCATGATGGTGTCCGTATGCTGCTCGGCCAAATCCAGCAAGCCGTTTTGTAAACGCACCAACAGCGCGATGATATTGTCGGTTTCTTCGCGTAGCCACAGGCGGATATCGGTGGCCACCTGATCGTTACGGCTACGGCCAGTGTGTAACTTTTTGCCCACCGCGCCGACGATATCAGTCAGACGTGACTCGACGTTCATGTGTACGTCTTCTAGGGTGATAGACCAATTAAACTCGCCTGCTTTGATCTCAGCTAATACCTGCTGTAGACCATCGATGATGGTCGCCACTTCATCAGCGGTCAAAATCCCGCATTCTTTGAGCATGGTCGCATGAGCGATAGAGCCTTGGATATCATGTCGAGCAAAGCGTTGATCAAAGCCGACCGAAGCGGTGAAAGCGGCCACAAAGCTGTCCGTCGCTTCACTAAAGCGTCCGCCCCACATCTGCTGGCCTGGCGCGCTGGCAGGACTATTTTGCGCCGCGTTATTTGTTGTAGAGTCATCTGTGCTAGAATCAGAGACTGACACGTTTTTATTTAATTCGGGATTACTAGGGTTTGAAGAGTTGGCGTTCATATCGATACAAGACAAGTCAAGAGAATAAGAACTCAAGTATAGCAAATGATGAGGTTGCCTTACTAGCGGAGCGCTTAGAGTTTTTTATCCCCAAGCTCATGGAAGTCATGAAGCCTTGGCAGTGGCTGATTTATATCTTTTTTTGGTCGCTGTTTGTCACGGTGATCGACCGCCATGATCTAGCTACTTGGTCTGACTTTATAATCAAGCTTGGCAGCCGAGTGATACAAAACACCTTAAGCATCATCCCTTCTTTATATATCATCGATTATCTGCGCCCTGTTTTTAAGAGCATGAGCATACCCAAGGTCAGTATGTATGTGCTCGCCATCCTTATGCTGGCCTCTGCTGTCTCTATGGTGTTGGTCTTGCTGGTCATGACAAACATGGGCTGGCACGAATACAGCCTACAAAACTTCGTGTTAGAAGTGGTTTTTGACTTAATCCTTACAGGCGGTTTTACCTTGGTGTTTTTATTGTACTTTTTGCGCCGTTATCGTGAGATGAATGCCCTTAATCAATCCTTTGAGCACAAACTAAACACCCAAAACGACTTAATCAAAGCCCGTATCACACCGCATTTTTTCTTTAATACCATCAACACACTGGTGTCGCTGATTGAGTCCAATCCAGCGCGCGCCTCTCAGTTACTACAGCACGTCTCAGCGCTGTTTCGCGCTAGCTTTAGTGGCGCGCGTGAGATCAGCTTTGAAGAAGAGATTGCTTTGTGTGAGCACTATTTGGCCATCGAGTCTAGCCGGCTATCTGACAAGCTTGATGTCACTTGGCAACTGCCAGATGAAGACATCATGTATGACATGGTCATCACTGCTTTGACGCTACAAAGTGTGTTAGAAAAAATGCTCCTTAACGTGGTGGAGATGACCACAGAGACGATTTTTATTCATATCAAAGTCACTTGGTATGAGCACCGCGTCAACATCACCATCAGCGTCCAGCTCCCCAAAAAAACCTTGATGATCAATCATGACTTGCGCCAGCACATGAATTTTTATATCCAAGCAGAGCGTCTGCGCTCGTACTTTGGCCAAAGCGCCGATATCAGAAGCAAAGTGACCAACAGCCAAATCATTACCTTGATTGATTATCCGCTACAAGACGTCGGGATATAGCGGTCTGTCATCTAGCTATCTTTAAGCTAGCGATTATCAATAGATACCTATTATTAATACAAACTTTTGTTTAATATTATTAATATAAAGTATGGCACAGTTATTGCATCGTACTGTTTATAATCGGCACGATAATCGTCAATATCTACTATATATTTGACCGATAAATAAGCGCTGCCGCTGCCCAAATTAAATGTTCAGAATACCTGCAATAATCAAACATCTTTTTATGCTAAGTCCTTGGGCGTTAGTGTTATTATTGATAGTAGGTTAATGAATTATTTCACTAAATCGTATTAAGTATGTCCTAAAACAGGAGTTTGCATGCGGATCGTAGTCTGCGATGATGAGCCATTGGCGCGTGAGCGTTTGGCCAGAATTGTACAAGAGTCAGGCCATCAGGTGGTGGCACAAGCCACGACAGGGGCAGAAGCCATTGTCGCTGTCAAAACCCAGCAGCCAGATATCATATTATTAGACATTCGTATGCCTGAGATGGATGGGGTGCGCTGTGCGCAAGCGCTGAACGAGCTTGAGCATCCGCCAGCCATTATCTTTGTCACCGCCTACGATCACTATGCCATTGCTGCTCTCAAGGCTAATGCAATCGGCTACTTGCTCAAACCTGCCAACAAAGACGAGCTGCTGGAGGCGCTAAACAAAGCCAAAAATCTAAATGCCGCCCAGCTCAACGAAATCCGTAAGCTTGAGGACCCGACAGCGCGGCCAATACGTGAGCATATCGCCGCTCGTACCCATCGCGGTGTCGAATTGATTAAACTCACAGACATCTACTACTTTACTGCCGATCAAAAATACGTCAAAGTCCGTCACAAGGATGGTATCGTATTGATTGATGAGACACTAAAAGAGCTTGAGCAAGAGTTTGAAGACCGGTTGTTCCGCGTCCATCGCAATGCCATTATCAATCTGAGCTTTTTGGACTACTTAGAAACCTTGGATGCCGGCCAATATCAAGTGCGCTTTAAAGGCATCAATGAGACATTGGCGGTGAGTCGTCGCCACCTGCCAGCGTTACGTGATAAAATCCAAAGCATGTAAAGCGTTATCTGTAACTGACTGTTTTTATAGAGAAATAATCATCCCATATCATCAAACCCTTATTTATGCTTAAATAGGGGTATTTTTTTGCGTCAGCGTTTACTATCAACGAGTGATAGCGCCCGTTTTTGTGGCAAATCGACCGTATCGTTTCATGCAGAGATGATTCGCACTGATATTGTATATCAAACTTATTGAGGCCTTTTATGAGCAATCTGCAGCAACCTGCTTTGACTACCTTGAACATCGCCACGCGCCAAAGCCCATTGGCCTTGTGGCAAGCTGAGCATATCCGCGATCGTCTGTTGGCGCTATATCCTGAGATGACGATTAATTTGCTAAAAATCGTCACTAAGGGTGACAAAATTTTGGACACGCCACTGGCAAAAATTGGCGGCAAGGGTTTGTTTGTCAAAGAGCTTGAGCAAGCGCTTTATAATAAAGACGCAGATATCGCCGTGCATTCGCTAAAAGATGTGCCCATGCAGCTGCCTGAAGGCTTGACGTTGGGGGTGTACTGCAAGCGCGCCGCCCCAACCGATGCGTTTGTGTCCAATACATACGATAGTATCGATGCGTTGCCGCAAGGCGCTATCGTTGGCACCTCAAGCTTGCGCCGTCAGTGTCAAATCAAGGCTTATCGCCCAGATCTACAAATCAAAACCCTGCGCGGTAACGTTGGTACCCGTTTGAGCAAATTGGACGCAGGCGAGTATGACGCGATTATTTTGGCCACCAGTGGTTTGCAGCGTATTGAGCTGGACGAGCGTATTCGCGGTGAGCTGGATATCGATGCTTGTCTGCCCGCGGTTGGGCAAGGAGCGTTGGCGATTGAGTGCCGCGAGGGCGATGATGCAGTATTGCAGCTATTGGCACCGCTAAATGATAATAAAGCGCGTATTCGCCTGATTGCTGAGCGTGCCCTCAACCGTCATTTAGAAGGTGGCTGTCAGGTACCGATTGCAGCCTATGCGGTCTTGCAAATGGCAGACGAGACCGAGGATGACCGTGCGAAAAATACCGAAAATGGCAACAATGACGACGGCAACATATTGTGGCTGCGTGGGCGCGTGGGGCAAGCCGATGGTAGCGAGCTGCTAAAAGCAGAAAAACGCATTACCTTAACTGGTAACCAAGACGAGCAAGAAACTCAGGCCAATCAGCTGGGTATCGATGTGGCTGATATGTTACTTGCAGATGGCGCAGGCGCTATTTTATCAGCGATTTATGATGCCAAATAATACGTAGATACCGCTGTCTGAGTTGCAAGCCAGTAATTAAGACGGGTTTGCGACTTGTTTATTTCTTTTGATTTTTGTCATGGTACGTCTATGTCATCCACCTCATCTCATCCAACATCTACCGCTCGGCATAAGAGTGCGGCCCCATCAGCGCCTACGCGTGTGGTCATCAATACCAGACCGGTAGAGCGTGCCGCTCCGTTGACGCAGTATCTACAAGCTGCGGGTCTAAGCGTGGTAGAGATTCCGATGCTGACGCTACAGCCGCGTCCTATCACAGATGCGGACATGGCGCTGATGCGTCAGTGGTTTGCAGGCGACTATCAGGCACTGGTCATCGTCAGTCCTACGGCAGCAGCAGCGGGACTAGCGGTTTGGCAAGCGCTTGCCCGCGAGCGCCATACCCAGCACTCTGAGACGAATGGTGACAAGCAAAACAATGAAAGCCAAGACAATGAAAGCCAAAAAACCACCGAGCGGCAAAACCTCAGTGCCCCCAGTCACTTGATTGCGGTAGGAGAGGCGACAGCTGCGGTCTTAAATGAGGCAAAAATCAAGGCGGCAAGCTATCACGTGCTGCAGCCGCGCGTGGCCAATAACGAAGGCATGCTTGCGATGCCAGAGATCGACAGCTTGCAAGCAGGGGACAAGCTATTGGTATGGCGCGGTCTTGGTGGCCGCCGTTTATTGGTCAACACGTTACAAGCGCGCGGTGTCCATATCGATAGCATCGCTTGGTACGAGCGTATCATGCCTCATGAGGCCTGTAGGCAATACAATCAGTGGTTACAGCAGTTTTCTACGGCCGCTTCTGTGCCTAGCCCCCTATCATCAGAAGCAGTACCAGCAGCGCCAAGCACCGCTCAGCATCCAAAGCCTATACCCAAACAGTCAAAACCGGTCGTTATCATTAGTAGTGCCACCGCCTTTGAGCATTGGCGGCAAGTGGTCAGTCAAGGTAAGCGACAAGCAAATGATGAGACGAGTGCTAAGGATACTGTAAAGCAGCCATTGGCAGACAGTACAGGGGCTGATGGATTGTCCAAGCTCAAGCTGTCGGACTTTGCTTATGTGGTGCTGGGTGAGCGCTTGGCCAATATGGTTGCCGATGAGCAGTTGAGCTACTGGCGGGTGGAGGATTTGGCACCAGCCACCATACTGGCTGCGATCAGTGCTTGATACGCCTAGGATATGGCTGTTTTGTCATCAGGATGCGTCTTCCTGTTTTATACGGCTTACGACAACCATGACCCAATCTACCAGTAACGGTGCTGTACTATGTCTATGAACCCTGAGACTTCACCCAAGGACCCCTCTGCTATCCAGCAGCGCCGGCAAGCAAATATGCTACTCATACGCTTGCAATGGCTGACGATTTTATTGCTTATCGCCGCCTTACTTTGGTTATATATCAGCCAGCAGCGTTTTGAGCAGAGTGTTCACGAGCGTCTGCAAAGTAACGAGCAAGTTGTCAGCCGTTTAAACGAGATGGATGATCGCTTGTTTGCCATGAGTCAGCAGACGCTACCTGAGCCGCGCGTGGCAGCCAGTAGCCAAGCGCAAAATCAGCTGGATTTACTGCGTATTCAAATAAAAGCGGTGGATAGGCTGCTGGTGGATAACAACGATAGCGCGGCGATTGATTTGCTGCGAGGGCTACACTGGCAGCTGTCGCAGAGCAGTAATGAGATTGCCCCTGCGCTGACGGTAGTGATTAAGCAAAGCCTGCTAAAAGACATTGAGCGTCTACAAGCGCAAAGCTCGCAGCCAAGCCCGTGGCAGATGCATAACTTGGCCATGCAAAATATCCAAACCTTTTTGCATCGCCATGAGCGTCACGACCATAAAGAGGGTAGCAAGGACAATAAAACCCCAGCTGCAAACACAGCTAAAGACAAGGAGGCACTGACCCGTAGGCAGCTGACCATCCACGAGACTATTATGACGCTGAATTTGGCCATGCAAGCCAGTAATATGCGCGACCGTGAGCAGCTCATCAGTTATCTGTCGCAGGCACGCAAACAGCTCATAACCCTCTCACCAAGCGCTGATGAGCGGCAGAAACAGACACAGACCAGCCTGCAAGCGTCAGATCAAACGGCCAATATCACGATGATGCAAGCCCCCAACGACGTGGCAGAGGTGATCAATTGGCTAGATCAATTGATTGTCGAAGCACCCAAGCCCACAGCGCTATTGACCACGCAAGTCTTAGCCAAACCGCAGCGCTAGTCGTTGGTGCTCGATGATAAGACACACCCAAATAATAAAAAACAGCATGATAAAAAAGGATACTTTATGAACCGCTCCCTACCAGCCGATTTACCGACAGTCAATGAGCCCCTAGCGACTGAGCTGGCTCACTATCCCGTCATCCATCATCAGCCGATTCACTGGGGCGAGATGGACGCCTTTAACCATCTAAATAACGTGGTGTTTTATCGTTATGCTGAGTCAGCGCGTATTACTTATCTGCAGGCATTAGGCATGTTTGATGGCAGCATGGTGACGGTATTGGCACAGTCAAGCTGTCAGTATTTGCGTCCTGTGGTCTACCCTGATACTTTGTTATTAGGAGTGCGCTGCCAGCGTTTGGGCCGTACCAGTATCGTGATGGAGTATAGTTACTATAGTACGGCGCAAAGTCTGGTAGTGGCGACGGCTGAGGCAGTGGTGGTGCGCTTGGACAGCGCTGGTAAGGACAAATTGTCGTGGAGCAGCGCCGAGCGCGAGCGCCTATTGGCATTAGAAGCGACCGTTGGTCATACGCCTGAGGTCTGAGCCTCAAATTTTATAGATGTTACTCGCACATAAAAAAGCACGCTCAGTTTATAAGCGTGCTTTTTTATGATTGATAAGGCCACTTAATCACTATCGAATAGTGCTTAAATAATGATCACAGCGCCTAGCCTTGCTTGGGTGCATGCACAAAATCTACTACGTTTAGATCAAAGCCTGATAGTGCATAAAACTTCATGGGCGATGACAATAAGCGCATATCACGCACGCCTAAATGACGCAAAATCTGGGCGCCAACCCCGATGCTACGATACGGCTGCTGGGTGATGGTTGATTGCGATTGATTGTCCGCCGCTTTATCCAGCGCATCGCCTAGATCAACGGGCTGATTGCTACCAATCCAAACCAGCACGCCGCGCTCCGAGGCGCTGATTTCTTCCAACGCTGACTGTACGCTCCAGCCACTACGACCTGTCATATCGTTTTTGGCGGCAAACAAGTCACGCAGCGGATGGAAGCCATGGACACGGACAGTACTGACGCCTTCGCTGACATCGCCCTTGACCAACGCCAAATGCGTCTCTTCAGCGCCAAACTCACGGAAACGGTGCAAGGTAAAAGTCCCATGCTCGGTCTCAAAAGGACGCGTCTCTACTTCTTCTACCGTTTGCTCGTTGGCGATGCGGTAGTTGATGAGATCAGCAATGGTGCCCATCTTGATGTTATGCTCTTTGGCAAAGATTTCAAGATCGTCACGACGTGCCATCGTGCCATCAGCGTTGATGATCTCGACGATGACCGCTGCAGGCTCCAGTCCCGCTAGGCGAGCCAAGTCGCAGCCCGCTTCGGTGTGGCCGGCACGGTGCAGGACGCCGCCGTTTTGTGCCATGATAGGGAAGATATGGCCAGGTTGTACGATGTCTTCGGGTTTGGCTGATGCAGAGACCGCTGCCTGAATAGTGCGCGCGCGGTCAGCCGCTGAGATACCTGTGGTGACGCCTTCAGCCGCTTCGATAGACACCGTAAAGTTGGTGCTAAACTTTGCTTCGTTGCGATCAGACATTAGCGGTAGTGCTAGCTGTTGGCAGCGTGCTTGCGATAGAGTCAGACACACTAGGCCGCGAGCATGGGTGATCATAAAGTTGATGTCTTCAGGGCGCACATGGGTGGCGGCCATGATGATATCGCCTTCGTTTTCGCGGTCTTCATCATCCATCAAGATGACCATTTTTCCAGCACGGATGTCTTCGATAATCTCAGGAATGGTATTTAAACTCATAGTAAGTCTCGATATTTTATTATTAATAAATATGTGTGGTTTGTAATATAAAGGGTTGTCGGCTCATTGCAGCAGTAGTTGGTAACACGTGCTGTTGCTGTTGAGCAAATCGTTTGATCATCATAGCAACCAAATATGAAAATGTTTCATGATTCTTATTCATCATGACGATAGGTATTTTAACGGTTTTTGCCTCAGCGTGCTGACCCAAAGCTGAACTATAACGCTTAGTCTTTTAAAAACAGCGTTCAGTTTTACCAATAGTATATGCAACTAACTTTCAAACCTTTTGATCCAGTGGGTCAATAGATCAGTCGTTACTGGCCGCTTGGCTTTTTAGCCAGTCCATAAACTGCTTGCTGTGCTGCTCGCGCTGATTATCAGCAAAGTGATAAAAGCGCGTACCCAGCAGCGTATCTGGCAGGTAATGCTGCGGATAATAATGATTGGGGTAGTCGTGTGGATAGGCGTAGCCCTGCCCATAGCCTTGATTGCGCATCAGTTTGGTCACGCCATTGCGCAGATGTAGCGGTACGGGAGAGGCGTCTTTTTCTGCTAAGGCCATCGCCGCATTTATCGCTTTATAAGTGCTGTTGCTTTTGGCACTGGTCGCCAGATACACCACCACTTGCCCTAAGATAATGCGCGCCTCTGGCATACCGATGGACTGCACGCTACGCAGGGCGGCATCAGCGAGGAGTAGGGCATTGGGGTTGGCATTGCCAATATCTTCGCTCGCCAAGATGACCAAACGCCGCGCGATAAATTCAGCTGGCTCTCCGCCCACCAGCATCCGCGCCATCCAGTAGAGCGCCGCATCAGGGTCGGAGCCGCGCACGGACTTTATCATGGCGGAGACAATATCGTAATGCTGCTCGCCGTCTTTGTCATAGCGTACCAGCGCCGTTTGTGCGACGCGAGCGACCAGCGCATCATCGATGATCAGCGGCGATTGTCTGGTATCCGCCGTTTGTATGGCCAGCTCTAGTAGATTAAGCGCCTTTCTGGCATCGCCATGCGCCAGTTGGCTAATGGTGTCTTGTGCCTGCAAATCCACGACCAAGTCTTTGAAAATGCTATCTTCTGAGATAGCACGCTGCAACACGGCGGCGATTTGCTCGGGTGTCAGTGGCTCCAAGCGATAAACCTGACAACGCGATAGCAAAGCATTGTTGACGCTAAATGAGGGGTTTTCGGTGGTTGCCCCAATCAAGGTAATATCCCCAGACTCGACGGCGCCAAGTAAGGCATCTTGCTGCGCTTTGTTAAAGCGGTGTATCTCATCGATAAACACCACCGGCGACTCAAAGCTCAACGAGTCCTTAACCTCCAGCACTTCGCGTAACTGTTTGACTCCCGTATTGAGTGCCGACAACGCATGAAACGGCCGACCCACGGCATCAGCCAATAGCATAGCAATGGTGGTTTTGCCGATGCCTGCCTCACCGTGCAAGATAATGGAGGGCAGATGGCCTTGCTCGACCAAGCGTCGTAGCGGTGCCCCAGCTGCCAGCAGATGCTCTTGACCGATGATAGCATCGAGCGTCGCTGGGCGCATGCGCTGGGCAAGCGGGGTATCGGCATGAAAGTTTGGCGGCATAACACTCTCTATCGTTAATCAATGGGGCGGCAAAAGGATAGTCAATATAAAAGCACAGGCTCAGTATCAAATTAAAATGTATCAACTATCTATCATAGGATATCAATTACGCGTAGGACTATCCTAGCACTCCTTACCGTTCCAAAAATCTTACTCAAACCTAGCCCATATTGACTATTAGATAGGTTTGACGTTTTCTTTCTGCTTCATTGTCACGCGCTATTTCTCATTTGAGATTTAGACTGACCACGACTCCACAGACTTTTTTAATTGGCGATGGAACTCACCGTCCAATAAACAGGATTATGCAGCTGTTAAAATAACAGTCGCGTTATTTAAAATATTGATGCTGGCGTTGAGGTCACGGTCATGAGAAACCTGACAGTTAGGGCACAACCACTCACGCATTTTCAATATTAGCTCATCTTTACCAAGGATATGATTGCAGTTTGAACAGGTTTTTGAGCTTGGGTAGAAGGGTCCGACTGATTTCACAACCTTGCCTTGCTCAGTGGCTTTGTAGATAAGCTGTCGCTTAAACTCAAAGAAACCCAAGTCACTGATAGCTCTTGATAGCCGCCTGTTCTTAACCATACCTTTGACATTCAAATCCTCAATCGCAATCACATCGAACTCATTAACCAGACTTGTTGTGATTTGATGGAGAGAATCTTGCCTAATACACCTGATCTTATAGTGCAAACGAGAGAGCTTGGTTTTCGCTTTTTCTCTGTTTTTACTGCCTTTTTTAGTGCGACTGAGCGCTTTGTTTAGCGTTCTTAGTTTTTTAAGGTTTGCTTGAAGTGGTTTTGGCGCTTTAATTTTAGTGCCGTCTGATAAAACCAGTAAGTCGGTAATACCAAGATCAACACCAACGCTTTTACCTGTCTTTTTAGTAGGAATTACAGCTTTTTGTATTTCAACAGCCACACTAACAAACCACTTACCGCCACGTTTAGAGATGGTGGCTGACATGATCTTGCCGTCAAAACGTAAAGCTTCTTTTAAGCGAACCCAGCCCAAGTTTGGGATACGAATGGATTTACCTTTAATGGCAAATTGGTCGTTGGATAAACTGAATCTATCGTCACGGCCTTTTTTACGAGCGGTTGGGTATTTCGCTAAGCCTTTAAAGAAGTTGTTATAAGCATCACCCAACTGCATGATTGCCGCCTGCGGAGCGCATTTGGTCACTTCCAGCATATAGGGGAATAATTCACGCTTAATGGCGTTCAATTCGCGTCTGAGCTTCGCCTGTGAGGGCTTGTTTAGATTTTTAGTATCAACCTCAACGCCTGCGGCCAAACACGCATCACGGTACGCTTTGTCAAGCGCATACTGCCGCTGCCACTCATGCAAAGCCCAGTTGTAGGCTTTTCTCGCCACGCCACAAGCACGAGCAAGGTGATTTGCCTGTACGTTGTTTGGCTTGAGTTCGATAATGTGTCCACGGATCATAATGCTTTTTTAACCGCCTCTATTAATTGTTGGTTTTTCTTGCTGCAAGAGCCGTATAGCCTCGCTGAAAATACGGTGATAATCTCCAATACATCTTGGGCTAATTCTTGCTCAAAACTCAACTCTTCACCTTGATTGATTATTACCACTTCAACGTCACGAGCCTCACACAACATGAAAACCAGTTCTGCACCAAATCGTAAAAGCCTGTCTTGATGGGTAATTACCAGCCGTTCAACTTTATTGCTCAGTATGTCATCAAGCAGGTTTTTTAAGCCTTTCTTTTTATAATTCATTCCACTACCAAGATCGGTAATCGTCTCAAAAGTCCAGCCTTGCCTGGCACAATAAAGTTCCAAAACTTGAGACTGGCGAAGTAAGTCGTCTTTTTGATCACGACTCGACACACGAGCATAAGCAATGGTTTTTCGGTCTAATTTAGGTGGTGTATTCAAGGAATGCGGTCTGATTTCACTTAAATCATATCGCCTATGCCCGTTTTCGGTTCGCTTGGCGACTAACGTACCATCCTCATCCCAACGTCTTAATGTGGATTGAGCAACCCCGAAATGTTTGGCAGCCTCCCCAATACTAACCAGTTTCCCCATAACTTGCTCTCTATATTATAGATATAATCTATCTATTATAGTAATAAATAGGTAGGTTTGTATATACTTTATTTAACTGTTTGCAACCCTAATGTATAACTTCTGTCTTCGCGGCTTTTATTTTCATATCAAAAGCCTTATTAAACAAATAAGACAGCACCAGTTATAGCAGCACTTGTACTTCCTAGGTGTTTATCTAGGCACTTATATTATGCACCTACATAACGGCATTGATTGTTTATGATACGTGAGACCATACAGCAGTTATTGAGCCAAGCGCGGCGTTTATCAAGTCATCAGCGCCCAAAGAGGCGGTCGCGCCATCTGAGTGCAGGTGAGGTTGCGCTGGCACGCTCGGTATTTGGCGACAGTATTAGGCTGGAGGATGTACAATTAAAAACAGCGTGGTGGGTGCTTAGACATTACGCTGTCAGCCCCAATGGTCATATTTACTTTCATCCAGCAGACTGGATCACAGACTTTAGCCAGTCCTCCTTAAGTAAGCAAAGCTGGCTAATACATGAGCTAACGCACGTTTGGCAGCTACAGCAGGGTATCAAGTTAGTACGCAGGGCGTTGGTTGATCGGCGTTATGACTATGTATTTACAGTAGGCAAGCCCTTTTTTAAATATGGTGTCGAGCAGCAGGCGCGTATGGTACAAGACTATTTTGTCCGTCGCCAGCGTGGTCAGGACTGCCGTGATTTTGAGCGCTGTATACCGTTTTTGACGACCGCTTCTTGAGTCTGAGGTCACACGTCTAATGCCACAAGTCTACTGTTGTCACAAATCCACTGTCAACGTCGCCAGCTCGACACTCCGTTCACAATTGACGCTTCTTATTGACATCAATAACCACTATGCTAAATAGTGCTATGAGAGGTTTATGACCCAGACGCTAGCACAGTATCACTCAGCAACGGATGGCGGTGATACGCCTACCTTTTATTATTTTGCGTCAACTCATTATTTTTGCGTCAACAAAGGATATGTACTCTGATGTATAAATTTTGGGGCTGTAGTAGATAAGGATTAAATATCACACCATTTTCTCAGGATTTTCAGCTGATTAGATGGTGAGCCATAGTTAAATCTAAACTCGCACTCTTTTAAAAATAAATGGAAGTTCTTCTTATCGA